>Ga0210124_1000014_pt1 | contig 142934 bp, 124 predicted proteins | sample Muzzi_PWC_D2_FD_185554 | JGI IMG/M metagenome (GOLD analysis project Ga0210124, IMG submission 185554) | Wetland microbial communities from San Francisco Bay, California, USA, that impact long-term carbon sequestration - Muzzi_PWC_D2 (SPAdes) | ecosystem: Environmental > Aquatic > Marine >...
GCCGGTGCGCAGGTCGAAACGCGCGCCGTGACGGGGGCATTCGATTTCATAGCCCTCCACTTCGCCATCGGCCAGTGTGCCACCGTCGTGCGTGCAGACATCCTCGACGGCGTAGAATTGCCCGCCGACGTTGAATACGGCCACCTCGAAGCCGTCCACCTCGATCAGGCTGACGCTGCCTTCCGGCAGGTTGCTTACCGCATCCACATCGATCCAGTCGGACATGGTCTCTCCTGTGGTGTTAAAGGGGTTGCTGCCTGTTGCGACGGGCGCAAGACGGAATATTGACCCCTCTTGCGCCTGCTTTCAATCGAACAGGCCCAGAGTCAGGCGTGCGGCGTCGGAAAGGCGGCTCTTATCCCACGGCGGGTCCCATACCAGTTCCACGCAAGCCTCGGAAACCGCCGGGAGTTCGCGCACGGCACACTCCACCGTGCCCGGGAAGGTCTGCGCGACCGGGCAGCCCGGTGCAGTGAGGGTCATGCGGATGTGCACCCGGCCCTGCTCTGGTTCGACATCGATGCCGTACACCAGGCCGAGATCGTAGATATTGACCGGCAGCTCCGGGTCGCGGATGGTGCGCAGGACGTCGATCACCTGCTGGGTGAGCATGGTATGCGCCAGGGTGGCCGGTTCAGTCGGCATCGGGTGTGTCACAGGCATCGGGTGTCGCCAGCGGTTCGGTGCATACGGTCTCGCTTTGCCGGTCCAGCGCGGCGCGCAGCGTGTGCCAGGGCAGGGTGGCGCACTTGATCCGCATCGGATATTCGTGCACGCCGCCGAGTACCGCGAGCTTGCCGACCTCGCCGGCCGGCTTGTCGTTCATCAGTAGCCCGTGTATCGCATCGAACAGTTCGCGGGCCTGTTGTTCGGTCTTGCCCTTGACGGCGTCCGTCATCATCGAGGCCGAGGCCGTGGAGATCGCGCAACCGGCGCCCTCGAAAACGACGTCCTCAATCACGCCGTCCTTGACCTGCAGGTGCACGCTGAATTCGTCGTTGCAGACCGGGTTAAAGCCGTGGGCGTGCCGATTCGCCGCGGCCGGTGCCGGTCCGAAATTACGCGGATTGCGGTTATGATCCAGGATCATTTCCTCGTACAGTTCGCGCAGATAGCTCATGTCCTTGCGCTCCATGTTCATGTTCAATGCGGTGATACCTCCCGCGGCAGCCTGTTGTCCCCGGAAAGGCGGCCTGCCAGCTTGCGTTCCAGATAATGACGCACGGGTTCGAGACGCATGCGCTCGAGCACATCGGCCGCGAATGCATACACCAGCAGACTGCGGGCGGCGGCCTCGTCCAGGGCGCGCGAGCGCAGGTAGAACAGTGCGTCCGCGTCGAGTTCGCCCACCGTGCAGCCGTGCGCACACTGCACGTCATCGGCGTGGATCTCGAACTGCGGGCGGGCGTCGGCCTCGGCGTCCCGGGACAGCAGCAGGCTGTGGTTGCTCTGCTGGGCGCGGGTCCGCTGCGCATCGGGGTGCACCACGATGCGGCCGCTGAACACCGTGCGCGAGCGATCGGCGAGGATGCCCCGGTACCATTCGTTGCTGGTGGCGTGTGGCTGGCGGTGGTCGATCCGGGTGTTGTTGTCGACATGCTGTCGGCCCTGCGTCACGGTCAGTCCGTTCAGTGCGCATTCGGCACCGGCGCCGTCGAGATCGACCTGCAACTCGTTGCGAACCAGCCGCCCCCCCAGCGCGATGCTGTGCGACACCAGGCGGCTGTCCCGGTACTGCCGCACGTAGGTGCCGCCGATGTGCGTGGCCGCCGCGCCTTCCAATTCCAGCTTGTAATGCTCCAGTGCGGCACCCTCGTCCAGCCTGATTTCCGTGATCGAGTTGCTCATGCAGGCGACGTCGTTCAGTGCCACCCAGGACTCGATCACCGTGGCCGCGCTGCCGGGTGCGGCCTGGATCACGTTGCGTACCGTCGTCATGCTGTCGCGCTGGCCGGTGCTGATGAACAGCAGATGGACCGGCTGCTCCAGCACGGCATCGCGTTCCAGGCGTATGAAGGCGCCATCCTCCAGGAATGCGGTGTTCATGGCATCGAATCCCGGCCGCTCCGGTGCCAGGGTCTCACCGAGTACGTGCTCGAGCTGTTCGGGGTGCGCATTCAGTATCTCCGCCAGGCTGGACAGCGTGACACCGGTCAGCAGCGGCTGAAACGGGTGCAGCTCGGGCGTGAAGCGACCGTCCACGAACACCAGCCGGTGCATCGGCGCGCCGTCGAACAGCCACGGCGTCAGGTCCGGCAGGTCGGTCAGCCGAACCGTCGCGGTCGCCGGTGCGAACACATGACGGTCGAGGCTGCGCAGGTCGGTGTATTTCCAGGACTCGACCCGGGTATCCGGAAACAGCTTCTGCTGGAAGGCTGTCATGGCCCGGCTGCGCATGCGGGTGATCCACGGCACGCCGGCACCCGGCAGCTGGTCGCGCTGGCGCTCGAAGGCCTCCCGGTAGTGCTGCTGCGGTATGGTCACGGAGCCGCCCCCGCCTGTTCCTGCAGCCAGCCGTAGCCGCGCTGCTCCAGTTCCTGCGCCAGTTCCGGTCCGCCGGATTTCACCAGCCTGCCGCCGGCGAGCACGTGCACGTAGTCCGGCTTGATGTAATTGAGCAGGCGCTGGTAATGGGTCACCACCAGGAAGGCGCGGTCCTTGTTACGCAGGCTGTTGACCCCGCTGGCGACGATCTGCAGCGCGTCGATATCCAGCCCGGAATCGGTTTCATCGAGGATCGCCAGACGTGGTTCAAGCATCAGCATTTGCAGGATTTCGTTGCGCTTTTTTTCGCCGCCCGAGAAGCCGGCGTTCACCGAGCGGTACAGCAGGTCCTCGTCGATCTGCACCAGGGCCATGCGCTGCTGCACCAGGGTCAGGAAATCCATGGCGTCCAGCTCCGGCTCGCCGCGGTGCTTGCGCAGCGCATTGACCGCGGTCTTCAGCAGGTAGACGTTGCTCACGCCGGGGATTTCCACCGGGTACTGGAAGGCCAGGAAGATGCCGGCGCGGGCGCGTTCTTCCGGGGGCAGCGCCAGCAGGTCCTGGCCGTCATAGTCGATGCGCCCGTGGGTGACCGCGTACTGGTCGCGCCCGGCGAGCACCTGGGCGAAGGTGCTTTTCCCGGAGCCGTTCGGCCCCATGATGGCGTGCACCTCGCCGGCGTTGATGGTCAGGTCGATGCCCTTCAGGATGGGCTTGTCCTCCACCGCTACGCGCAGGTCCTCGATGGTCAACATGGCGTTCATCCCACGGCCCCCTCCAGGTTGATGCCGAGCAGCTTCTGCGCCTCGACCGCGAATTCCATCGGCAGCTCGTTCAGCACCTGCTTGCAGAAACCGTTGACGATCATCGTCACGGCGTCTTCCGCTGACAGGCCGCGGCTCCTGCAGTAGAACAACTGGTCCTCGCCGATGCGCGAAGTGCTGGCTTCGTGCTCGACGCGTGCCGTCGGATTCTTCACCTCGATGTAGGGGAAGGTGTGGGCGCCGCAGCGGTCACCGATCAGCAGTGAATCGCACTGGGTGTAGTTGCGTGCACCCTCCGCGCCCTTGAGCACCTTGACCAGTCCGCGGTAGGCGTTCTGGCCCCGGCGTGCCGAGATGCCCTTGGAGATGATGGTGCTGCGGGTGTTTTTACCGATGTGGATCATCTTGGTGCCGGTGTCGGCCTGCTGGAGGTTGTTGGTCAGGGCCACCGAGTAGAATTCGCCGACCGAGCCGTCGCCCTCGAGGATGACGCTCGGGTATTTCCAGGTGATGGCCGAGCCGGTCTCGACCTGCGTCCAGGAGATGCGGGCGTTCACGCCGCGGCAGGCGCCGCGCTTGGTGACGAAATTGTAGATGCCGCCGCGGCCCTCTTCGTCGCCCGGGTACCAGTTCTGCACGGTCGAATACTTGATCTGCGCGTCTTCGAGGGCGACCAGCTCCACGACCGCGGCATGCAGCTGGTTTTCGTCGCGCATCGGGGCCGTGCAGCCCTCAAGGTAGCTGACGTAGCTGCCCGCGTCGGCGATGATCAGGGTGCGCTCGAACTGCCCGGTATTGGCGGCGTTGATGCGGAAGTAGGTGGACAGTTCCATCGGGCAGCGCACGCCCTTCGGTACGAAGACGAAGGACCCGTCGCTGAATACGGCGGAATTCAGGCTGGCGTAGAAGTTGTCACCGGGCGGGACCACCGAACCGAGGTATTGCCGCACCAGGTCGGGGTGATCCCGCACCGCCTCGGAGAACGAACAGAAGATGATGCCGTATTCGGCCAGCTTGTCCCTGAAGGTGGTAGCGACCGAGACGCTGTCGAACACCGCGTCCACGGCCACGCCGGATAGCATTTCCTGCTCGGCGAGCGGGATGCCGAGTTTCGCGTAGGTCTCCAGCAGCTTCGGATCGACCTCGTCGAGGCTGGACGGCCCCGGCTTGCGGGATTTCGGCGAGGAATAGTAGCTGATGGCGTCGTAGTCGATCGGCGGGTAATGCACGCTCGACCACTGCGGCACCGGCATGGTCTGCCAGTGCCGGTAGGCCGAAAGACGCCAGTCGAGCATGAATTGCGGTTCCTGCTTGCGGGCGGATATCAGCCGTATGACATCCTCGCTGAGGCCGGGCGGCACGCTGTCCGCGTCGATATCGGTGACAAAACCCGCCGGGTACTCCCGGTTCAGCAGGTTATCGATCTGTGAATTTGGAGATGTCATCCAGAACCTCGGCCGGAGTGCTGACGTCACCTCGCCCGACATGACGAGGTGTGGAACGTGCACCACGACTCACTGCTCAAACTAGAATACCTGACTAATTTAGTCAAGAATTCATAAGGGATAGTCAGCGGTCACGGGACAGGGAGGAAGAAGAGATCAATCAGGGTCTTGCGCCGGGCGTCCGCAGCGTCTGCAGGCGGGCAGGCGGTCGAGTAGCGTCCCCGCGAGTATGCCAGCCGGCAGGATTCCCAGCACCAATACCGTGATCAGCCACACCGGCGTCACCGGGTCCGGGTGCGCCGCGGCGCTGAGGCCGAGCGCGCATCGCGCAACCAGGTCCGCACCCAGCAGTAGCACGCCGGCCGTCACCCGGGCGCAGCCGTCCAGGATGGCCGTGACGCTTCCATAAACAATGTAGGGTATCAGGCCGCACATCAACCAGGCGGCGGACAGGTGCCAGGCGCCGGTGGCCTGGGGCTCGAATGCCGTGACGAGCGAGAGCAGACAGCCGGCCAGAACCAGTCCGTAGGCGAGTGCTCGTGCCCGTTCAGCCGGAGCGTTCATCACGTCCTCTTCATCAGCGCCTGTTCCGGGGCGCCGCCGATCGCTTCGTCATTCCGGTCGTGCCGAGGTGGAGAACCGATATCCCCGCGGCATTTCCGGCGGCGTAGGGATTCCGGCCGGACGGTCGGTACACCCCCGTTCAGCACGTAGAGAAAAGACGAAGGCGGGTTACCCGGACACTTTAATACAAGCGCAGGCCGCACGTTTGTCAATACGGCATTGCCCGCGGCACGACACACGCCGGATTCTCTTGTCTATGCTGTGTGTAGGAAGATCCGATGTCCGAAAACCCGCTCTCGGCAAGGGTTGTCCGGCCGCGTAGAGTCTCATGAACACGGCAACGCGCTACCTGAAAAGTCTGTTGTTGTCCGATCTGTTGCACGGTATGTGGCTGACCGGAAGACACCTGTTCGCCCGCAAGGTGACCGTGCAATATCCGGAGGAGAAGACGCCACTGTCGGCACGCTTCCGGGGTCTGCATGCCCTGCGTCGCTACCCGAACGGGGAGGAACGCTGCATCGCCTGCAAGCTGTGCGAGGCGGTGTGTCCTGCCGTGTGCATCACCATCGACGCCGAGGTCGCGCCGGACGGGACCCGGCGCACGACGCGCTATGATATCGACCTGTTCAAGTGCGTTTACTGCGGCTTCTGCGAGGAGGCGTGTCCGACCGATGCGATCGTGCTGACGCGCATCTTTGAATTCCACTTCGAGAACCGCGGCGAGGAGGTTATCCACAAGGCGGCGCTGCTTGCTGTCGGTGAGCGTCACGAGGCACAGATCGTGGCCGATCGTCGCGCGGATGCCACTTACCGCTAGGAGCGTTTCCGGATCTGGACTACGCTATTGACAGGTAATAGGGTTCGGTAGCGTCCTGACAGCCGGATCGGCGTCGTGACCGCCGCCACCCGAGGGAGGGCATCGATCCGCGCGAATCGGGTAATGAGACGCAGAAGCCCGGGTAGTTGGCTTGATCTGACCCCCTTTCCCCTACCCGCCCGGCAACTGCTCCTGCGTTGCTCTGCCGCCGACCTCCCTGCCGGCGTCCCGGGGGGAGGGAGTTTACGGGGCAGCCGGGGTACCGACCCCTTTCCTTTGGGCTGGGTCAAGGAGGTAAACGTAATGTCTGAGACCGAAACACTGACGCTGGGACCCGCCAAGCACGACAAGCTCGGCATTATTCACTGCGGCGTCACCCGTGAAGGCTTCATTGCCGTCGGCGGTGACCCACGCAACATCGAGGACGGGCAGGAAATCCTGTTCGAGCGCGTGGGGATCAAGGCCCGGCGCCAGGGCAGCGAGTACACATTCACGCGTGTCGACTGAACACGTCGCTCACGGCATGCCGGCGCCTGTCGTATTGACCGGTCTCGAGTCGCGCGTCCGCGCCCTGGGCGGTCGGCTGCTGGAGACGGCCGGGCGCGCGACGCGGTCAGGCGCGGGAGGCTGGCTCGACGTACTCATAGAACGTGCGATCCAGGACCCCGGATTCCGCGTACAGACGTTGCGCTTCGTCGATGTGCTGCCGGTGCTGCGCGACGACGCGGCACTGGTCGCGCACCTGAAGGACTATTTTTCCGGCGTGGATCTGCCGTGGCCGGCCGTCAGCCGCTGGAGCCTGCGCCACAGCGACGCGCCCTGGGCGACGCCGATCGCCGCTCCGCTGGTGCGTACCACCCTGCGCGGTCTGTCGCGGCGCTTCATGGGCGGGAACACGCTGCCGCGGGCGCTCGCCACGGTGGCGCGGCTGCGCGGCCGGGGCATGCACTGCAGCCTCGACCTGCTGGGTGAGGCCGTGGTCAGCGAACGCGAGGCCGATGCCTACCAGCAGGCCTGGCTCGACCTGTTCGCGGAGCTGTCGCGGACCGGCGGGGAGGCGGACCGGCCCGAGATCTCGCTGAAGCTCACCTCGCTCAGTGCCCGCATCCACCCGGCCGACCCGCGCGGCAGCGTCGCGGCCATCGGCGCCCGCCTGCGCCCGATCCTGGCGGCGGCGCGCGCGGCACGGGCCGCCGTGACCTTCGACATGGAACATTTCGATGTCTGTGACATCGTCCTGCGTTGTTTCATGGAACTGCTCATGGAGCCGGAATTCCGCGACTGGCCGGATGCCGGTATCGCCATCCAGACCTACCTGCGGGATGCCGAGGAGCGCCTGCAGCGCCTCGCCGACTGGGTCGGGGCGCGCGGCACGCCGGTCAAGATACGTCTGGTGCGTGGCGCCTACTGGGACGCCGAGACCGTCATCGCGCGCCAGCACGGCTGGGAGGTGCCGGTGTGGACGCACAAGGCGCAAACCGATGCCTGTTTCGAGACCTGCCTGGAACGGCTGTTCGCGCAGCGCGACCGGTTCGTACCGGCGGTGGCCACGCATAATATTCGCGCTCTGGCGCTCGCGATGGCACTGGCGGAGCGGGAGGGGCTGGGCGCCGGGGATTACGAGTTCCAGATGCTGTATGGCATGGCGGACGACCTCAAACAGGCGCTGGTCGCACTGGGTTACCCGCTGCGCGTGTACGTGCCCTACGGCGAAACCCTGCCGGGCATGGCCTATCTGGTGCGGCGGCTGCTGGAGAACACCAGCGGACAGACCATACTGGATACCGGCATGGGCCGGGTAGCGCGGGATCCCCGGCTCCTGGTACGACCGGTGGTCCCCGCCGAGCCGGCGGCGATGCAGGACGGCGCTTTCCGCAACCAGCCGGTACACCGCTTCGTCGACGCGCGTGAACGCCGGGCCTTTCGCGACGCCATTGAGGCGGTGAGCGCCGAACTGGGACGCGAGTACACACCGGTCATCGACCACGAGGCGGTCCCCGGCCCCGCGCGCATCACCTCGGTCAATCCGGCCCACCCCGACCAGGTCATCGGCACCGTGGCCGGTGCCGACCGGCCCCAGGCGGAACGGGCACTGACGGCAGCGCGTGCGGCGTTCCCGGCCTGGAGCGCGCTGGCGGCCGGTGACCGTGCCTGTTACCTGCGCCGGATCGCCGCCCGCCTGGTCGAGGCGCGCGACCGCTTTGCCGCCTGGCAGGTGCTGGAGGCCGGCAAGCACTGGTGCGAGGCGGATGCCGATGTCTGCGAGGCGATCGACTTCCTGAACTATTACGCGGACCAGGCACAACGGCTGGCCACGAGCGAGGTGGTCGAACTGGGCGGCGAACACAATGTCCTGCTGCACCGGCCACGCGGCATCGGGGTGGTGATCGCGCCGTGGAATTTCCCGCTGGCCATCCTCACCGGCATGCTTTCGGCGACCCTCGTCACAGGCAACACCGCCATAATCAAGCCGTCCTCGCTGACGCCGGTGATCGCGGCGCAGTTCATGGAACTGCTCGTGCAGGCCGGCATCCCGCCGGGGGTGGTCAATTTCCTGCCCGGCCCGGGCCACCAGACCGGTGCGTTCCTGGCCGCACATCCCGACGTGGCCATCATCGCCTTCACCGGTTCGCGCGAGGTGGGGACGCAGCTGCTGCAGTCGGGTGCCACGGTCGTGCCGGGGCAGCACCACATCAAGCGGGTGATCGCCGAGATGGGTGGCAAGAACGCCATCATCGTCGACGACGATGCCGATCTGGACGCGGCGGTACCGGGCGTGCTGCAGTCCGCCTTCGGTTTCCAGGGACAGAAGTGCAGCGCGGCCTCGCGGGTGATCACGGTCGGCGGCATCCACGCGGACTTCATCGAGCGTCTGCGCGAAGCGACGGCGAGTCTCCCCATCGGTGATCCTCGGGAGCCCGGCAGGCTGCTGGGACCGGTCATCGACGCCGACGCGCGGCGGCGCATCGCGCAGGTGATCGAATCGGGCAGGACGCGGGCACGGCTGGTTACACCGGAACGGGCCGACCTGCCGGATGAGGGCTATTACCTGTCACCGGCCATCTTCACCGACGTGCCGGCGGGTGATCCGCTCGCACAGGAAGAGATCTTCGGACCGGTGCTGGCCGTGCTGCGGGCGGACAGCTTCGAACGGGCCATCGAGCTGGCCAACGGCACCCGCTATGCCCTGACGGGCGGCGTCTATTCGCGGCGCCCCGTCCACCTCGACCTCGCCCGGGCGGCATTCCGGGCCGGCAACCTGTATCTGAACCGCAAGATCACCGGCGCCCTGGTGTCGCGCCAGCCGTTCGGCGGATTCCGCCTGAGCGGGGCGGGCAGCAAGGCCGGCGGGCCGGATTATCTCAAGCAGTTCACCGATCCGGTCTGCATCACGGAAAACACGCTGCGCCGCGGATTCGCGCCAGAGGTCGAGGAGGAATGAGCTGGACGGACTGGCACGTCCCGCTATCGCAAGGCGCATCGACCCTGCGCGCGGCGCTGGACGGCCTGCGGGTCATCGGGGCACGACCGCAGGAGATCCCGCTGATCGTGCGTCTGCTGGAGAACCCGAAATACCGGCTGCCGGGCATCACCCTGTTTCACGGCGCGGTGGATCTCCAGGCGCACGACTGCATCCACATCCTGCTGGGCCGCGGCCTGCTGACGGCGGACGAGGCCTTCACCATCGGGTTCACCATGGGCAGCACCAAGCGCGTGCGACGCAGCGAGGAGTGGCTGTTCGGCATGCTCGCACGCCACGTCTACCCGCCGCCCTATACCTTCGATGACACCGCCGTGCACATCTTCAACGACGGGGTGAGGCTCGGCGGTATCTCCGGCTGCCGGTCGTTGAACCGGATCGATTACGTGCGCCATCTCGACCTGCCGCTGCGCGAGATCCGGCGGCAGGTGGGTCTGGAAGAGGACCTGCTGCTGGCCTACTACCGGATCGAACGGGAACGCTATCCCGCCTCCGACGCAAGCCGGCGCCTTCTGGACTAGGGCCTGGTTGCGGGGCGCTCATTCCGTTGTGGCTGCACCGCCCGGCCGATGCTACGGGCGATGCCGCGGTGTTCAATTGCCCTGCAATCCGGGGGGTCTTGCTGCCCGACGATTCGTCCCGTCCGTTGTCAAAAGCTCATCGAACGGTGCTGAACCGGCGCGGAGAGGGAGGGTATGGGCTTCCCCTGCCGGTGGAGGCGTGGCGAGGGGAAAATGACCGGACCGGCAGTAGGCGACTATCTGTTAGAGCAGTTGCGCGCATCCGGGGTGGACCACGTATTCGGGGTGCCCGGAGATTATGTGCTGGGTTTCTACCGGAAACTGGCCGACAGCCCGCTCCGACATATCGGCACCACCCGCGAGGACAGCGCCGCCTTTGCCGCCGATGGCTACGCGCGGTGCCGCGGCATCGGCGCCCTGGCGGTGACCTATGGCGTCGGTGCCCTGAACGTGGTCAACGCGATCGCCGGGGCGCACGCGGAGACTTCCCCCGTCGTGGTCATCAGCGGCGCGCCGGGTATCGCCGAGCAGAGAAAGGATCCGCTGATTCATCACCGCTTCGGCCCGTTCAGCTTCCAGCGCGAGATCTTCGAGCGTATCACCTGCGCCAGCGCGGTGCTCGACGACCCGCTGACCGCCTTCCGCGACATCGACCGCTGCCTGCAGGCCGTGCGCCGTTACAGCCGTCCGGTATACCTGGAGCTGCCCCGGGACCGGTTGGACAGCGAGGGTTATCCGATACCGGCCCCGCAGGCGCCCGACCAGGCGAGCGACGCCGGCGCCCTGGCCGAGGCCGTTGACGAGACGCTCAGGCGGCTGCAGCGGGCCAGTGCGCCCGTCATCCTGGCCGGCGTCGAGTTGCATCGTCGTGGTCTGCAGGATGGCCTGAGCCGGTTCGTACTGGGCAGCTGCATCCCCGTCGCCGCGACGCTGACCGGTAAATCCGTGGTCGGCGAACGGCATGCCGCCTACCTGGGCATCTATGAAGGGGCTATGGGTCCGGATGCCATGCGCGAGCGTGTCGAGGGCGCCGACCTGCTGCTGATGCTGGGCGCGACGGTCAACGACGTCGATACGGGTGTCTTCACCGCACAGCTCGACCCGGCGCGGCTGATCCATGCCAGCCAGGATCAGGTCACCATCGGCCATCACCGCTACGCCGATGTCCACCTGGGCGATTTCCTCGCCGCGCTGTGCGAGGCCGTCACGCCCCGGACCTGTCGCTGGCCGCAACAGGCGCCACTCCCGGCCCTGCCGGCGGCCGCGGCCGGCCGGCCGATGACGATCGCGCGCCTGATCGCCAGCCTGAATGCGGCGCTGACACCGGATATGAGCGTGGTCTGTGACGTGGGGGACTGCCTGTTCGCCGCCCTGGATCTGCGCGTGCACGAACGTACGCATTTCCTGGCATCGGCCTTCTATACCTCGATGGGATTCGCCGTGCCCGCCGCCCTGGGCGCGCAGGTCGCCGCGCCCGAGCTGCGGCCGCTCATCCTGGTGGGCGACGGTGCCTTCCAGATGACCGGAACCGAGCTGTCCACCTTCGCACGCCTGGGCCTGGATCCGGTGGTGATCGTATTCAACAATCACGGTTACAGCACGGAACGCTTTATCCTCGAAGGTCCGTTCAACGATATCGCCGAGTGGCGCTATGAACGCATCGGCGAACTGACGGGTAACATCGACGGCTACCGCGCCACGACCGAGGATGAATTCGAGGGCGCCCTGCACAGCGCCCTGGCGACGACCGGCCGGCCCGCGCTGATCAATGTGCACCTGCAGGCGCTTGATGCCTCGCCCGCCATGCGCCGCCTGGCACAGCATCTCGGCCGCCGTGTACACGGTTAGGCATCCGCCGGGCGGGCGCGTCCCGGCGGGGTGTCCCGCACGGCTGTGCTAGTATGCGCTTCAGCAAGCGAACGTGAACGATGGCATTGACGACAGACAGCAAACCGGTGGATGACGCCACCGTGACTGACTACCGGCAGACCCGGCGGGCGACGCTGGCGCTGTGCGAATCGCTGGCGATCGAGGACTACGGACTGCAGGCCATGCCCGAGGTGAGTCCGCCGCGCTGGCACCTGGCGCATACCAGCTGGTTCTTCGAGACCTTCATCCTGAAACCGTTTGACGGCGGCTACCGGGCGTTTCATCCCGCCTACGAATACCTCTTCAACAGCTATTACCACGGTGTGGGCGCGCAGTATCCGCGCGCGCAGCGCGGCCTGCTGTCACGGCCGACCGTCGAGGAGGTGCTCGAATACCGTGCCCACATCGATGCGGCCATGACCGGCCTGCTGCGGCGGCGGGGGCACGCACGACGGGAGGTCATCCTGCAGCGCTGCGAACTGGGCCTGCACCACGAGCAGCAGCACCAGGAACTGCTGTGCACCGACATCAAGTACAGCTTCTCGTTCAATCCGCTGTATCCAGCGCTGGGCCGGGCGCCACCGGCGACGCCGTCAGCCGGGCCACGTCCCCTGGGCTTCACGGCCTTCGAGGCCACGGATGCCAGCATCGGCGCGGGAGGCGGCGGGTTTCATTTCGACAACGAGGTGCCGGTGCACCGCTTCCACGTGTCGGGTTTTCGCCTTGCCGACCGCCTGGTCACGAATGGCGAGTACCGGGCGTTCATGGAGGACGGCGGCTACACGAATCCCGCGCTGTGGCTGGCGGACGGCTGGATCTGGAAGGAATCCGGGGGCGCCGCCCACCCGCGTTACTGGGTGGCGCAGGACGGCGGTTGGTCCGAGTACACGCTGTACGGTCTGCGCCCCCTCGATCCCGACCTGCCGGTCAGCCATGTCAATTATTACGAGGCGGACGCCTGCGCGCGCTGGTTCGGCAAGCGCCTGCCGTCCGAGCAGGAATGGGAATCGGCCTGCCGGCGCCTGGCGTGTCGGCCGGAACATGCCCCCGTACGGCTGCATCCGCAGGCGGCGGACCCGGTGGAGGGCGTCGGGCAGCTGTTCGGCGTCCTGTGGCAGTGGACCCGCTCCGGCTATTCGCCCTACCCGGGCTACCGTCCGGACGCAGGCGCCATCGGTGAGTACAACGGCAAGTTCATGTGCAACCAGATGGTGCTGCGCGGGAGCTCCTGTGTCACGCCGCCCGGACACGCGCGTACCAGTTACCGTAATTTCTTCTATCCCAGGGACCAGTGGCAGTTCACCGGCATTCGCCTGGCCGACGAAGCCTGACCGCGCGACGGAGTGAATCATGGCGAAGGCAACAACAATGAACAACGACGCGATCCACTATCACGAACTGCATCGGCCGGCGGAGTCGATGGCGGCGGAGGTACGCGCCGGGCTGAGCCGCGAACAGAAATTCCTGCCGCCGAAGCTGTTCTACGACCGGAAAGGCTCGGAACTGTTCGATGTCATCACCCGGTTGCCGGAATACTATCCCACCCGCACGGAAATCGGGCTGCTCAGGCAGCACGCCGCCGAAATGGCGCAGCTGCTCGGGAAGGACAGTATCCTGCTGGAACTGGGCAGCGGCAGCAGCGTCAAGATCCGCCTGTTGCTGGAGGCGGTGCGGCCGAGGATTTACGTCCCCATGGACATCTCGCGCGATCACCTGATCGATGCCGCGCGGCGCCTGGCGCGCGACTATCCCTGGCTGACGGTGCATGCCGCCTGCGTCGATTACTCGCAACACTGGAACATCCCCGATTTCGGCCCGGGTCGCTACAACGCCTTTTTCCCGGGTTCGAGCATCGGCAACTTCGAACCCGCCCAGGCCCTGCGCCTGCTTCGCCAGGTCCGGCGGCTGGTAGGGCGCGGCGGCGGGCTGCTGATCGGCGTGGATCTCAAGAAGGACATCGGTACGCTGGAAAACGCCTACAACGACAGGCAGGGCGTCACGGCGGACTTCAACCTCAACGTGCTCGCGCACATCAACCGGCGACTGGCGGCGGATTTCGATCTCGGGAATTTTGCGCACAAGGCGATCTACAACGCGGAGCAGGGACGGATCGAGATGCACCTGGAGTGCACGCGTGACCACCGCGTGCGCGTCGACGGTTACGTCTACCGCTTTGCCTCAGGCGAGACGATTCATACCGAGAATTCCTACAAGTATTCCATCGAGGACTTTCACCGACTGGCCGCGCAGGCCGGTTTCGAGCCGGTGCGGGTGTGGACAGACCCGGCAGGACTGTTCAGCGTGCATTACCTGACAGCGAGCTAGCGCCTGTCCGCCGCACCGTGACCGATCTGGTCAATCCCCGCCGGTCTGCCTGTCCATGGCAAACGCCAGCCGGTGACGTTGCCACTGGCCATGATGGTTCCCTCCCGCGTGTACGGTGTTGTCGATTCCGCGCCCGATCGAAATCAATGACGCGCCGATAGGCGGCCCAGGCAAAAGCCCACCCGATAATAAATGCGTGTTGTTTATTTTTTGCACTGTGACCCGATGAGAGGCATACGGTATCGCGGCGGTGGTGGAGGTGGCGCCTGCGCAGGATCCGGCCGGCGTCGTCTGCAGCACCACCGGCCGGACCGGGCAGGTCGCCAACAGGACACAGGCCCGGGGTGTTCTGCAGAATCCGCCGGCACGGGTCGCTGCTCCGGGAGCCTCGATTCGCTTGTATGTCCCGCCGCAACGGGGCTATTCTATTGAACTGTATGCACAAGCGAATGGGACAACTCCTGCTGCTCCTGGCCGTCATCGCCCTGCTGGCGGCGCCGTTGCGCGGCGCCATCGCCTTGTCCATGCCGGCGACCGCCGATGGTGAGAGCAGGCATTGCGCCCACATGTCGCCGGGCATGGGACAGGCGTCCGACAGGCACGCTGACGCCGGCAGGCAGGCGGATGGCGGCTGTGATCACGGTTGCGGCGGCAAATGTTGCAACGGGAAATGCGGCGGCTGCGTGCATGCAACGGTTGCGCTGCCCGGCGTCATCGACGCCGCGGTGAAACGCTACAGCCATGCCTGCCCGAAGCCGATGTCAGACCGCTTCACCGGCACCACGGCGCATCCGCCCTTCCGACCCCCTATTCTCCGCACCTGAACTGCTTCCAGTACGACGGCCGGTCTGAACCGCAGACGGGCTGCGTCGTGATCTGTGTCATCCAGAGGGTTCCGGAGAACCGCCATGTCCTGTTACTGGAATTTCGACCGGTATTTTCATCGCGGCGCTGAGGCGCCCGATCCGATTGCCATCGTGTGCCGCCGGCTGCCACGCAGCGGCCGGCAGGCGCTGTTGGTCCTGTCGCTGCTGCTGGCGGCGGCAGGACCGTGCGTGCAGGCGGCGTCCGCGGAGCGGCTGACGCTGGAGGCGGCGGTGGCGCTCGCGCTGGCGGCCAATCCCGGCCTGGCCGGCATGCGCGCACGAGCCGAGGCCATGGCGTCGATCCCGCCGCAGGCCGGCAGCCTGCCGGACCCGGTGCTCAGCCTGAATGCCATGAACCTGCCGACCGACGGCTTCGCACTCGACCAGGAACCGATGACCCAGCTGCAGGTCGGCATCGAACAGTCGCTGCCGTTCCCCGGCAAGCGCGAACTGCGTCAGCGCGCGGCCGCCCTCGACGCCGATGCGGCCACCAGCAACGTCGACGAGTCGCGCCTGGACCTGGTGCGGCGCGTGAAACAGGCCTGGTGGCAGATCTACTACCTGGATCGTGCACTGGAGATCGTCGCGCGCAACCGCGAGCTGCTGCGCCAGTTCGTGCAGATCGCCCAGACCAAGTACGAGGTGGGCGAGGGCCTGCAGCAGGAGGTGCTGCTGGCGCAGGTCGAGTCCTCCCGGTTGCTGGATCGTCGCATCGAACTCCGGGGCGCGCGACGGCAGGAGGCTGCACGTCTCAACGCGCTGCTCGACCGCAGTGCCGACGCGGCGGTGGTGTTGCCGGATCAGGTCGATGAACGGCTCGCCGGCATACGCCCGGAAGGAAAACTCTATGCCCGTGCCGAGGCCGCGCGGCCGTTGCTGGAACAGCGGCGCCGCGAGGTCGAGGCGGCGCGCCTGCGCCACGACCTGGCCCGGCGCGACCGGTACCCCGATTTCAAGCTCGGTGCGCTGTACGGATTCCGGCAGGGATACAACACAAACGGCAGCGCGCGTCCCGACTTCGCCTCCCTGATGGTGGGCATGACCCTGCCCCTCTATGCCGGCGGCAAGCAGGACAAGGCCGTCGACCAGCGTTCGAGCGAGTACCTGCAGAAGCAGTATGCGCTGCAGGATGAGTTCAACCGGCTGCGGGGCGAAATCTCCGCCGCCTGCGCCGACTACCGACGTGCCGCCGAGCAGGTGGAGCTGTACAGGACCGGCATCATCCCCCAGGCCCGGCAGTCGGTGGCGTCCATGCTGGCCGGCTACCAGGTCAACAAGGTGGATTTCCTGAACCTGGTGCGTTCACAGATCACCCTATATGACTACGAAACCCAGTACTGGAAGGCGTTCATCGATGCGCAGCAGGCACTGGCGCGCCTGTCGGCCGCCGTTGGCGGGGAGGTGACCGAATGAACCGGCAGAGCGCAGCAGGAATGCTGGTCGCCCTGGTACTGGGCGGTGCCGGCGGTTTCTGGGCGGCACACCCGAGGTGCTGTTCTACCGCAATCCCATGAACCCGGCGATCACCTCGCCGGTACCGGCACAGGACGAGATGGGCATGGACTACCTTCCCGTGTACGCCGAGGCGGGGGCCGACGGCGGGACCGACCCCGCGGGCACGGTCAGCATCGATCCGGTCACGGTGCAGAACATCGGGGTCCGTACGACGGCGGTCGCGCGGCGGACGCTCGGCCGGGATATCCGCGCCGTGGGACGCGTCGATTTCGACGAGGAACGTCTCTCGCGCCTGCATCCGAAGACCGAGGGCTGGATCGAGGAGCTGTACATCGACAAGACCGGCGAGCAGATCGGCAAGGACACGATCCTGCTCAGCTTCTATTCCCCGCAACTGGTCGCCAGCCAGCAGGAATACCTGCTGGCGCTGAACAGTGTCGACGCGCTGAAGGAGAGTCCCTACGCGGAGATCCGCAGCGGTGCGGAACAGCTCGTGAGCAGCGCGCGTGAACGGCTCGTGCTGCTGGACGTGCCCGCCCACCAGATCCGCGAGCTCGAGCAGACGCGCAAGGTGAAGAAGAACCTGCACATCCATTCGCCATTCGACGGCGTGGTCATGAACATCGGCGCGCGCGAGGGCCAGTACGTGACGCCGTCCACCGAACTCTACAAGATCGCCGACCTGTCCCGGGTCTGGGTGCTCGCCGACGTCTACGAGAACGAGGTGTCCTGGATACAGAGCGGCGACCCTGTCGACATGAAGCTCGCCGCCCTGCCAGGCCGGGTGTTCAGCGGCCGCGTCGGCTACATCTATCCCTACGCCGAGGCGAAGACGCGCACCATCGAAGTGCGGCTTGAATTCGATAATCCCGGCCTGCTGCTCAAGCCGGGCATGTTCGCCGATGTCGTCATCCATGCGCAGCGCAAGGTCGATGCGCTGGTGATTCCGGAGGAAGCCGTGGTGCGTTCCGGCGAGCGGGAGCAGGTGTTCGTGGTGCGTGCGCCCGGGAAGTTCGAGCCACGCGCCGTGCAGCTGGGCGTGAGTTCGCAGGGGCTGGTGCAGGTCACCGAGGGGCTGTCCGCCGGCGAGCGGGTCGTCACCTCCAGCCAGTTCCTGATCGATTCCGAATCCAAGCTGCGCGAGACCACGGCGAAGATGCTCGAGGTGAAGACGCCGGGGCCGGGGGGCGGCGATGCTCAGATCGATCATTGACGCCGCGCTGCGCGAGCGCTTCCAGGTCATCATCGCCACGCTGTTCATCGTGGCGGCGGGGGTCTGGACGCTCAGGCATCTGCCGCTCGACGCCATCCCGGACCTGTCCGACGTGCAGGTCATCGTGTTCACGGACTACCCCGGCCAGGCGCCGCAGGTGGTCGAGGACCAGGTGACCTACCCGTTGACCACGGCCATGCTGGCGGTGCCGCACGCGAAGGTCGTGCGCGGCTACTCCTTCTTCGGTTTGTCCTTCGTCTATATCATCTTCGAGGACGGCACCGACCTGTACTGGGCGCGTTCGAGGGTGCTGGAATACCTCAACTACGCACGCAACCGCCTGCCGTCCGGGGTCTCGCCCAGCCTCGGACCGGATGCGACCGGCGTGGGGTGGATCTACGAGTACGCCCTGGTCGACCGCAGCGGCCGACATGACCTGTCCGAACTGCGTTCCATCCAGGACTGGTACCTGCGCTACCCGCTGCAGACCGTCCACGGCGTGGCGGAGGTGGCCTCGGTGGGCGGCTTCGTCAAGCAGTACCAGGTCGAGGTGGATCCCAACGTGCTGCTGGCCTATGACATAACCCTGTCCCGGGTGAAGCAGGCCATCCAGCGTTCCAACCAGGATGTCGGCGGGCGGCTGATCGAGATGGCCGAGACCGAGTACATGGTGCGCGGGCTGGGTTACATCCACGGCATCGATGACCTCAGAAGTATCCCCGTGGGAGTGGATGCGACGGGCACGCCGATCCGGCTGGAGGACGTGGCCGCAATACACCTGGGTCCGGAGCTGCGGCGCGGCGTGGCGGAACTCGATGGCGAGGGCGAGGTGGCCGGCGGCGTGGTGGTGATGCGCTACGGCGAGAACGCGCTGGCCACCATCGAGGGCGTGCGCGCCAAGCTCGAGGCGCTGAAGAACGGTCTGCCCGAGGGCGTGGAGATCGTGCCCGTCTACGACCGCGGTCAGCTCATCGAACGCGCGGTGGACAATCTCAGGGAGAAGCTCATCGAGGAATCGGTCGTGGTCAGCCTGATCACCCTGCTGTTCCTGCTGCACGCCCGCTCCGCGCTGGTGGCGATCGTGTCGCTGCCGGTCGGTATCCTCGTGTCCCTCATCATCATGTACTGGCAGGGGATCAACGCCAACATCATGTCGCTGGGCGGCATCGCCATCGCCATCGGCGCCATGGTCGATGGTGCCATCGTCATGATCGAGAACGCCCACAAGCACCTGGAGTATGACGCGGCCGCCAAGGGGGAGCCGCTCACGGTGTCCGAGCGCTGGATGTCGGTGGGCGCATCCGCACGCGAGGTCGGGCCGGCACTGTTTTTCTCGCTGCTCATCATCACCGTCTCCTTCCTGCCGGTGTTTACCCTGCAGGCCCAGGAGGGACGGCTGTTCACGCCGCTGGCATTCACCAAGACCTGGGCCATGGCCGGCGCCGCGTTGCTGGCGATCACCCTGGTACCGGTGCTGATGGGCTATTTCATCCGCGGCCGCATCCTGCCGGAGGCGAGCAACCCGGTGAACCGCTTCCTGCACCGCCTGCATGCGCCGCTGCTGCACCTGGCGATGCGCCGGCGCGGGGTGATCCTGCTGCTGGTCATGCTGCTGCTGGCCGGCAGTCTGTATCCCGTGCTGAAACTGGGCAGCGAGTTCATGCCGCCGCTCGACGAGGGCGACATCCTGTACATGCCGACGACCAATCCGGGACTGTCCATCACCAAGGCCCGCGAGCTGCTGCAGCAGACCGACCGGATCCTGAAGACCTTTCCCGAGGTCGCCTCCGTGTTCGGCAAGGTCGGCCGCGCCGAGACCGCAACCGACCCGGCGCCGCTGTCCATGCTCGAGACCACGATCCGGCTCAAGACCAGGGACGCATGGCCGGATCCCGGCAAGACGACCCGGGAGCTGATGAACGAGATGGACCGCGCGCTCCGGTTTCCCGGTCTGGCCAACACCTGGACCATGCCGATCAAGACCCGCATCGACATGCTCTCCACCGGCATCAAGACGCCGGTCGGCATCAAGGTCAGCGGTCCGGACCTGATGGTCCTGGAACGGCTGGCCGGCGACATCGAACGGGCGGTGAAACAGTCGCCCGACACGCTCTCGGCCTTCGGGGACAGGGCGGCCGGCGGTTACTACCTGGACTTCGACATCCGCCGGGAGGACGCCGCGCGCTATGGCCTGACGGTCGGCGATATCCAGGACGTCATCCAGACCGCCATCGGCGGCATGAACATCACCTGGACGGTGGAGGGGCTGGAGCGTTATCCCGTCAGCCTGCGTTATCCGCGTGAGCTGCGTGACAACCTCGAGGAGCTCAAACGCGCGCTGATCGCGACGCCGACCGGCACCCAGATCCCGCTGTCGCTGGTGGCCGACGTGCACATGCGGCGCGGTCCGCCCTCGATCAAGACAGAGGATTCGCGGCCCAATGCGTGGGTGTACGTCGACATCACCTCCTCGGATATCGGCGGCTATGTGGACCAGGCCAGGCGCATCGTCGATGAGCAGGTGGAGCTGCCGCCCGGCTACACCCTGGCCTGGTCGGGCCAGTTCGAATACATGCAGCGCGCCGCGCAGCGCCTGCGCCTCGTGGTTCCGGTGACCCTGCTGATCATCTTCCTGCTGCTCTACTACAATTTCCGCAACGTGACCGAACCGCTGGTGGTCATGCTGTCCATCCCCTTCGGGCTCATCGGCGGCCTGTGGCTGGTGTACTGGCTGGGCTTCAACCTGTCGGTGGCGGTGGCGGTGGGTTTCATCGCCCTGGCCGGCGTGGCGGCCGAGATCGGTGTACTGGTGCTGACCTTCATCGATCACGAGATCGTGCGTCTGCGTCAGTCGTGCAAGGATGCCGCACCGCTGAACGCCGGCGACATCATGCAGGCCGTGCACAGGGGGACCTCGGAACGCGTACGGCCGATCGTCATGACGGCGACGGCCATCATCGGCGGCCTGCTGCCGATCATGTGGGACGGGGGTACCGGCTCCGGCGTGATGCAGCGCATCGCCGCACCGATGGTCGGCGGCATGGTCACGGTGACTGTTCTCAGCTTACTGGTCCTGCCGGTGGTGTACGGGTCCGTGCTGCAGTGGCGCGAGCGCTTGTGATTTCCGGATGTCTTTTCGAAATCAGCCGGTATCGCCGTTGCGCCGTGCAAGCGCGGTTTTTTCACGATGTGGAAATAGCGCGGACGCGGTCCGCTACTACGGCTGCATCGGCCCGGCCCAGGCGCGCTCCGCAAGGCCACGACCGGCCTGCTGCCCTCATGCGGCACGCGTCCGTCCCTGGACAGCGCACGATTTTGCGGGGGAAAAAGATCGCGGACGCGGTCCGTTCCAGCGGGGTGTCGTGTTACCGTAGGATCGCTCCTGTAAACGGGGCTAAGGTGCAAAGGAGGTATCTGTGACGAATGCAACTGATCCCGTCTGCGGCATGCAGGTCGGCACCGACAGCGTACACCGGTACACGCAGGCCGGGACGGACTACTATTTCTGCTGTGGCGGCTGCCTGGAGAAGTTCCGCGCCGCGCCGGAGAAATACCTGCCATCTGAACAAACCGCCGCCGTGACCGACCCCGTCTGCGGCATGCAGGTCGGCACCGACAGCATACACCGGTACACGCATGCCGGGACGGACTACTACTTCTGCGGCGGCGGCTGCCTGGAAAAGTTCCGCGCCGCGCCGGAGCACTATCTGCAGCCGCCGGCGGCGGGGGCCGGTACCGGTCCGTGCACCGACGCCAGCTGCCGCGTCGACACGTCGCTCTATACCTGCCCCATGCACCCGGAGGTCCAGCACGCCGGGCCCGCCGCCTGCCCGAAATGCGGCATGGCCCTGGAGCCGATGACGGTGCCGGGGGTGGCGCGCACCGAATACACCTGCCCCATGCACCCGGAGGTCGTCCAGGACCATCCGGGCAGCTGCCCGAAATGCGGCATGGCCCTGGAATCCCGCACCGTCACGCTCGAGGAGGATACCAGCGAACTGGATGACATGACGCGGCGCTTCCGGATCAGCCTCGTGCTGGCGCTGCCGGTCCTGGTGCTGGCCATGGTGGCCGATCTCGCCCCCGGCTCGCTGCCCGAGGGCTTCACCATGCGCTGGGTGCAGTGGCTCGAGTTCGCGCTGGCGACGCCGGTGGTGTGGTGGTGCGGCTGGCCCTTCTTCGTGCGCGCCTGGCAGTCGCTGGCGGGCTGGAATCTCAACATGTTCACGTTGATCGGCCTGGGCGTGGCGGTGGCCTGGTCTTACAGCGTGGTGGCGCTGCTGTTTCCGCCGCTGTTCCCGTCCGGGCTGTGGCGGGCGGACGGCACCGTGCCGGTCTACTTCGAGGCGGCCGCGGTCATCACCGCGCTGGTGCTGCTCGGTCAGGTGCTGGAGCTGCGCGCCCGCGGCCGCACCAACGCCGCCATCAAACTGCTGCTGGGGCTGGCGCCGAACACCGCCCGCCGCGTGCGTGGTGACGGCGGCGAGGAGGACGTCCCGCTGGCCGAGGTCCGGCCCGGCGATATCCTGCGCGTGCGGCCCGGCGAGAAGGTCCCGGTGGACGGCGTGGTGACCGAGGGCCGCAGTGCGGTCGATGAATCGATGGTGAGCGGGGAACCGCTGCCGGTCGAGAAGACCATGGATGCACGCCTGATCGGTGCGACCGTGAACGGCACCGGCAGCCTGCTGATGCGTGCGGAGCGGGTGGGGCAGGACACCCTGCTGGCGCAGATCGTGCGCATGGTCGGCGAGGCGCAGCGTACCCGTGCCCCCATCCAGCGGCTGGTGGACAGTGTTGCGGCCTGGTTCGTGCCCGCGGTGGTGCTGGTCGCGGCGGTCACCTTCGTGGTCTGGGCCGGCTGGGGACCGGAGCCGCGCCTGGCGCATGCCATCGTCAACGCGGTGGCCGTGCTCATCATCGCCTGTCCCTGCGCCCTGGGGCTGGCGACGCCCGTGTCGATCATGGTCGGCACCGGCCGGGGTGCGACCCTGGGCGTCCTGATACGGAACGCCGAGTCGCTGGAGATCCTGGAGAAGGTGGACACGCTGGTGGTGGACAAGACCGGCACCCTCACCGAGGGCCGGCCGAAGCTGGTCACGCTGACGGCCCTCAACGGCTTCGAGGAGACGGAGGTGTTGCGGCTGGGTGCCAGCCTGGAGCGGGCCAGTGAACATCCCCTGGCCGAGGCCATCGTGCGCGGCGCGCAAGCCAGGGCCGTGTCCCTGAGTCCGGCCGGTGAATTCGCGTCCGAGACCGGCCTGGGTGTGACCGGTCGCGTCGAGGGGCGTAGCGTGGCGCTGGGCAACCTCGGTCTGCTGGAAAGACTCGCCATCGACCCGGGTGGGCTGTCGGAGCTGGCCGAGGCCGGGCGTGTCCAGGGTCAGACCGTGCTGTTCGTTGCCATCGACGGCCGGGCGGCGGGGTTGATCGGGGTGGCCGATCCGGTGAAGGACTCCACACCGGAGGCGATCCGCGACCTGCACGGGGCGGGGGTCCGCATCGTCATGCTGACCGGCGACAGCCGTACCACGGCCGATGCGGTGGCACGCCAGCTCGGCATCGACCGCGTCGAGGCCGAGGTGCTGCCGGAACAGAAGGCCGCCGTCGTCGGCCGGCTCCAGGCAGAGGGCCGCATCGTGGCCATGGCCGGCGACGGCATCAACGATGCCCCGGCGCTGGCCCGGTCGCACGTGGGCATCGCGATGGGTACGGGGACGGACGTCGCCATGGAGAGTGCCGGCATCACGCTGGTGAAGGGCGATCTGCGCGGCATCGTGCGGGCGCGGCGCCTGAGTCAGCAGGTCATGCGCAACATCCGCCAGAACCTGTTCTTCGCCTTTGTCTACAACTCGCTGGGTGTGCCGGTCGCGGCGGGAGTCCTCTATCCGGTATTCGGGTTGCTGCTCTCGCCGATGATCGCGGCGGCGGCCATGAGCTTCAGTTCGGTGTCGGTCATCAGTAATGCACTGCGCCTGCGCAAGGTGGCGGTTTGAACAGCACACTGGAGGCAAGCATGTCGGGAACGTCCGGCTGGCTGGCGGGTATGTGGCTGTTCTGGATACTGTTGCTCGTGTTCATCGTGGTCTTCGCGTGGGTGATCGAGGCTCGCAAAAGGCCGCCGCCGCAGCCCGGGGACACCCCGCCGGACAGCCACGAGGCACGCCATGCACCTGGCGAGACCGACGCGGCGGAGCCCGGGCAGCGACGGCGCGAACCGGAAAAGTAGACGGCAAACAGAAACAGGGACCTGACCACGTTTCCCGGCTATCGATTGATTCAGCGGTAGCGAAGACATCGCCGGACCACGTGCTCTGTCCCCTAGGGCCTGTTCACACTACGCAAATCATCGCGACGGAGGTCCATTTCGCACCTGACAAGGCGGTGCGAGCGACGTGTACTCGACGTACACCAGCGCGCACCAACGCCGGCCGGTGCGATAGGGGCTCCGTCCCTTCGGGTTGCGCCCCAAAACGGGGCAGTCTGCGTTGCTCGTCGTTCATTTAGCACAACTAAACCTCACTCCTCGCGCCTTGTCTGGCCCGTTTTGGCGGCAGCAACGCGACGATTTGCGTAGTGTGAACAGGCCCTAGAACCTATCTCCTAATCCTGCCCGTGCCCGGGCGTGCTCATCGGCAGGACGTCTGCAGTCCCGCCGGTGTCCAGCGCACCGGCACATGAACCAGTCAGACGATTTTCTGTCAATTACCAGCGGGCGCGGTCGCAACCCGCCGCAGGGCAGCGCTGCATAAGCCGCGGAATCAGCCTGGCGGGTGTACCGCACGCCCGGTTGCAGTCGGCCGCGGCCTGCGCCGGGCCGGAATCTTACCCTGCGGCCCCGGGTCGTCACCACCCGATCCCGGCGGTGGGCGAACAGGTGCCGCTCACCTTGCCCGCAGGATGCAGCGGAACGCTTGGACGAGAGGACAGCGCAATGACCGGAGTCAAACACTGGCAAAGTCTGCCAATCATCGTTGTCTGGCTGCTGGCGCTGACCGGCATCACGGCCGGGGCCGCACCGGCGCCACCCGGCGCGAGCCTGGCGCCCATGCTGGAGTCCGTGCTGCCGGCGGTGGTGAACATATCCACGCTCGCCACGCAGCAGGTACGGGGCAATCCCCTGCTGGATGATCCGTTTTTCCGGCGCTTCTTCGACCTGCCGGATATCCGGCCGCATGAACGCCAGGCACAGAGCCGAGGTTCGGGGGTGATCGTCGATGCCCGGCAGGGTTATGTGCTCACCAATTTCCACGTCATCGACGGTGCGGACGAGATCGACGTGACGTTGCACGACCGGCGCAGCTTCTCGGCGCGGGTGGTGGGACAGGACCCGGAGGTGGACATCGCGCTGCTCAAGATCGAGGCCGATGACCTGAAGGCCCTGCCCGTCGCCGACTCGGACACCCTGCGCGTCGGCGATTTCGTGGTCGCTATCGGCAACCCGTTCGGGCTGGGCCAGACCGTGACCTACGGCATCGTCAGCGCCCTGGGACGCAGCGGGCTGGGTATCGAGGGTTTCGAGAACTTCATACAGACCGATGCCTCCATCAACCCCGGCAATTCAGGCGGCGCGCTGGTGACGACCCAGGGCGAACTGGTCGGCATCAATACCGCCATCCTCGGCCCCTCGGGGGCGAACATCGGGATCGGCTTCGCCATTCCCAGCAACATGGCGCAGGCCATCATGCAGCAGCTCGCCGAGCATGGCGAGGTCCGGCGCGGGGGGCTCGGCGTGGTGATCCAGGAACTGACGCCGGAACTGGCGACCGCGTTCGACCTGCAGGACAGCGGCGGTGCGCTGATCGCGCAGGTGCTGCCGGGTTCACCCGCGGACACGGCCGGGCTGGCGGCCGGTGACATCGTGGTCGCGGTCAACGGCCGCCCGATCCGCAGCGGCGGTGCCTTGCGCAATGCGATCGGGCTCCTGCCGGTGGGTGAGTCCATGACGCTTGACGTCATGCGCGGCGGACGGTCCCTGAGCCTGCACGCGACCATCGCCAGTGCGAAGGTGTCCGGGGCCGATGCGCGCCGGATGAACGACCGACTTGCCGGGGCGGTACTCGGCGATCTGCCGTCCGGACAGCGGGGTGGCAGGGGGGTGCGGGTGCTCGATGTGGAGCGCGGCAGCCCGGCCTGGCAAACCGGTCTGCGGGCGGGCGACATCATCGTCGCGATCAACCGGCAGGCGGTGGGTGCGGTGGCGGAGGTGCCGGACGCGCTTGCGCGCGCGCCGGACAGCCTGGAACTGAACATCCGGCGCGGCAATGCGGTGCTGTCCATTTATTTTCATGGCTGACCCGGTGGCCGCCGCCCCTCGAACCTTGAGTTGAGAAACAGGAGAGATTCATCATGTACAAGTTGGCATTGCGGTGGTGGTTGTTGCTGTTCCTGGCGGTGTCCCTGCAGGGACACGCCGAAGACGGTGCGATTGCGAGCCTGCGCGAGACCGGCAAGGCGTTTGCCCGGGTCGCACGCGACGTCTCGCCGTCGGTGGTATTCATCCAGATCGACAAGGGGGCGTCCGCCTCATCGGGCGGAGCCACGGTGCCGTTCGGTGAACAGTGGCCGTTTGGTGATGAGCTGTTCAAGCACTTCTTCGGCGATCGCTTTTCCGCACCGCAGCAACAACAGCCGCACGGCGAACGGCATATCGTCGGTCAGGGCTCGGGTTTCGTATTTGCCAGCAAGGACGGCCTGCTGTCCGACCGCACCTACATCCTCACCAACAACCATGTGGTGGAGGACGCCGACAGCATCCGCGTGAAGCTCCAGGACGGGCGGGAATTCGATGCCACGGTCAAGGGGCGAGATCCGCAGTCCGACGTGGCCGTCATCGAGATCAAGACCGGCGGACTGCCTGCGCTGCCGCTGGCCGATTCGTCAAAACTCGAGGTCGGCGAGTGGGTGGTGGCCATCGGCAACCCGTTCGGCCTGAGCAATACACTCACCGTCGGCGTGGTCAGTGCCACCGGGCGGACCGGCATCGGCATCAACGATTACGAGGACTTCATCCAGACCGACGCCGCGATCAATCCGGGCAACTCCGGCGGGCCGCTGGTCAATCTGGATGGCGACGTGGTGGGCATGAATACCGCCATTTTCAGCCGCAGCGGCGGTTACATGGGGGTGGGATTCGCCATCCCGATCAACCTGGCCCGCGCCATCGCCAATCAGCTGATCGCCACGGGCGGGGTGACACGCGGTTACCTCGGGGTCACCATCCAGCAGCTGACGCCCGATCTCGCCGAGTCGTTCGGCATCGAGCAGGTCAAGGGGGTCCTGGTGGCCAAGGTCAACGACGATTCGCCGGCCGGCAGGGCGGGCCTGCACCAGGGGGACGTGATCGTCTCGTATGACGGCAAGCCGGTCACCGATGTCGGCAGTTTCCGCAATGCGGTGGCGTTGACGGCGCCGGGCAGCCACAGGGAGCTGGGCATCCTCCGCAAAGGCGAGCGGCAGGCGCTGGACGTGACCATCGGCCGGCTGGCCGGGAAGCCGACGCTCGCCCAGGGGAGTGCGCAGGGTGTGGACGAGACCGGTCTGACCGTACGGACGATCACGCCGAAACTGGCCGGTGAGCTCGGCGCCACGGCGGGTGAAGGCGTGGTGGTGACGGCAGTCCGGTCGGGTTCCATGGCCGAGCGGGCCGGCATCGATCCGGGTACCGTGATCCTGCGCGTGAACCGCAAGGACATGCACAGTGCCGCCGAGTTCGCCGCTGCGCTCGATGAGAGCCGGGCCGACCGGCGCGTGCTGATGCTGGTCCGCAAGGGGGACATGCAGCGCTATGTGGCATTGCGCTGGTAACTGCTAAAATGGGCGGCCATGGAATTCAAGGACTATTACCAGATCATGGGCGTCAAGCGCGACGCCACCCAGGACGAGATCAAGCGCGCCTACCGCAAGCTGGCCCGCAAGTATCATCCGGATGTCAGCAAGGAATCCGATGCGGAGACGCGCTTCAAGGAAGTGGGTGAGGCCTATGAGGTCCTGAAGGACCCCGAGAAACGCACGGCCTACGACCAGCTCGGCGCCAACTGGAAGGCCGGGCAGGAATTCCGGCCTCCGCCCGGCTGGGACCAGGGCTTCGAGTTTCACGGCGGCGGCTTCACGGAGGCAGATGCCGCCGGCTTCAGCGATTTTTTCGAGACTCTGTTCGGACACGGCTTTACGCCGGGCGCCCGTACGCGCACCGGCTTCCACGCGCGCGGCGAGGACACGCATGCCCGGGTGATGATCGACGTGGAGGACACCTACCACGGCGCGAACCGCACCCTGACATTGAAACATACCGAGCTGGGACAAGACGGTAGGCCGCACCTCAGGGAGCGAGCGCTCAACGTGCGCATCCCGCGCGGGGTGTGCCAGGGGCAGCACATCCGTCTCGTCGGGCAGGGCGGGGCCGGTATCGGCAAGGGCGAACCGGGCGACCTGTACCTCGAGGTCGAATTCCGACCCCATCCGCTCTATCACGTCGAAGGCCGGGACGTCTTCCTGGAACTGCCCGTGGCACCGTGGGAAGCGGCGCTGGGCGCGACGGTCAAGGCACCGACACCGACCGGCGCGGTGGACCTGAAGGTCCCCGCCGGTTCGGCCGGCGGTCGCAAGCTGCGGCTCAAGGGGCGTGGCATCCCGGGACAACCGCCGGGTGACCTGTATGTGGTGCTGCAGATCGCCCTGCCACCGGCCGAGTCGGCGTCCGCGCAGGCCGCCTGGCGTACGCTGGAAAAGGCGTTCGAGTTTAACCCGCGTGCACGCCTGGGGGTTTGATCGATCATGACCGACGAGTTGCTGTCATTGCTGTCCGGGGAGGTGCTCGAAGAGGATGTGGAGCTGACGCTGGCCGAACTGTGCCGCAGCTGCCGGTTGCCGGCCGAGCAGGTACTCGTGCTGGTCGAGGAAGGCGTGATCGAGCCGCTCGGGCGTGATCCGATCCACTGGCGCTTTCGCGGCGTCAGCGTGCGGCGGGTGCGCTGCGCCCTGCACCTGGAGCGCGATCTTGGCGTCAATGCCGCCGGTGCGGCCCTGGCGCTGGATCTGCTCGAGGAACTCGAGGCCATGCGTGCGCGCCTGAGACGCTTCGGCGACTGAACATGGTGGCATGAGGGGCCATGGAAGCCGGGTAGCTTTTCCCCGTGCAACCGTTGCCTGTCCGGCGGGTTGGGATATCCGGCTTCTGCCCGGTCGGTACGGATCCGCCCCCGGTGCCGGGGGTGGGCACATTACGCCGCCGGTACACCGATGCGGAAGAGCCGCTCGCCCCGCAGGGCATGCTGCGCGATGACGGCGCCCGCCGCGCTCCATCCCTGGTGGCGCGTCCCACCCGCCTTCAGGGTTTGCCCGTGGACGTATTCGGGGAATGACCAGGGTGCATCCTGCATGGGCAGGGCATTGGCCCGGTGAATCGCGTCCAGGAAGCGCTCCGCGCGCGCGGCCTCGCCCCGCGCCGCCAGGTCCGCCACGTAGAAGCCCGTGATGAAGGGCCAGAGGCCACCATTCTGGAACTCGTGCGGCCGGTTCTTGAAGGAGTAGGAGAAGGTCATCTGCAGCTGCGACCAGTCGCTGTCCTGCGTATCGATGACCGGATGGAAGGCCGGCAGCAGCGGCATTGCCTCGACCAGGATCGTGTCGATGTAGGCATCCACCTTGCGGCGCTGCGCTTCACTGGCCACTCCGAACAGTGATACCAGCACATTGGCCAGGGCATCGAAGCGGTAACCGTACCCGGTTGGCGAGAAAAACGACATCCAGTATTCGCCCCGCCGGTTCGGTGCCGCGTCCCGTCCCTTCTCGTAGAGCACTTCGTGATAGACGTCGTCCGGCGTCTGTGTCCCGGAATTGAACCAGTAGTTGTCGTGGATCAGGTGCTTGAGCCGGGTGGTCTTCTCGGCGAAGGCATGGTCCTGCGAGCCGTATACCTGGTGTCGTATTTCACACAGGGTACGCTGGACCTGCAGGTAGAGCAGCTGGTCATAGAGTACGTAGCCGTGATGCAGGTACTCGTCCGCCCAGTCACCGGTCTCCGGGACGTAGATCAGGCCACGGTTGTTGAACTCCCAGGCACCGAGCAGATGATTGACCCGGTTCAGGACGGGCAGCACGGCGTCGAGAAAGGCATCGTCGCCGGTGGCCCGCCAGAATTCGCCGCAGCCGATCACGAACCACAGCGCCGAATCCACCCGTCCGGTGGTGCCGCCGTAACTGACGCGACCCGAGCCGGGGTCCACATTGCTCGGTATCTCGCCGTGGGGACCCTGCCCGTTCGCCAGGGTCTGCAGAGTGCGGCGGAAGCCCTCCACCAGTTCGCTGTCGCCATTCAGCAGACCGGCAAGACCCAGGATGACCCCGTCACGTGCCCATACCCGGCGGTAGTTGGTGGTCCTCGACGGCGAGGCGAGAAAACCGTGCTCGCTGAGACACATGTGCAGCAATGCCCGGGCGCGTCGGTAGCCCTCCTCGTGCGTGTCCGATTGCCCAGATTGCTGCATGCTCGTATCGGTAAAGGCCTTGTGTACCGGGACCCTCAGGAAAGCATAGACGCTGGCGGGCTGGCCGGCAGTGTGCCTGTGAGGGGTTTTACCGGGTCCGGCGCGCCGGCCCGTATCGTGACTATATCAATGTTTTTCATCCCGTTGTTTATTGAGGCCCGGGGTCCGGCAACGATGCCGTCGCGCACGCCTCGGCCGGTAGCCGGAATCAGGGGCGCGATGGCCTTGAAACCGCGGCGGGCGTCCCTATATCGAAGGTTGAGCATACCCATCAATTTCACAGGAGGTGCTGACATGTTTGGCAGTCTGACCAATTACGGTGACAGCCTGTTCGACGAGTTCCGGCGCATGCAGGACGACCTGAACGAACTGTTCGGCCGCACGCCCTGGCCGGCCGGCATCCGTTCCGTGTCGCGCGGGACCTACCCGCCGGTCAACGTGGGCGCGACGCCCGAACAGGTGGCGGTCTACCTGTTCGCCGCCGGGCTGAACCCGAAGACACTCGATATCTCCCTGCAGCAGAACCTGCTGACGGTATCCGGCGAGCGCCGCGCGCCGGCCGCCGAGAAAGACAGCAGCTATTACCGCAAGGAACGCTTCGACGGTACCTTCCGTCGGGTGATCACCCTGCCGGATGACGTCGATCCGGAGGATGTCGAGGCGAGTTACCGGGACGGCGTGGTGCAGATCCGCGTGCGGCGACGCGAGGCGGCCAGGCCGCGGCAGATCGAGGTGAAATAGTCGTGTGCGGTCCTTGACACGCAACGCGGCCGGTTGAACGACGGATTACGGAGGTTCCAGATGGCAGAGACAACAGCTGAGAGCAAAGAGGTTACGTCCCGCAGGGACGACGCGGTGAACAGGCGCGAAGCCGAAGCGGTGCTGCGCCCGGCGGTCGATATCTACGAGGATGCCCGGGGTATCACCCTGCTGGCGGATATGCCGGGGGTGACCCGCGAACACCTGAATATAGAGGTCGACCGTGATGCGCTCACCATCGAAGGGGATGCGCGCATCGACATGCCCGAGGGCATGGAGGCGCTGTACGCGGATGTACGCTCGACCGTCTACCGGCGCAGTTTCGCACTGAGCGGTGAACTGGACACCGACACGATCAAGGCGAGCCTCCGGGACGGAGTGCTCAACGTCTACATCCCCAAGCGTGCCGAGTTGCAGCCGCGCAAGATCGAGGTGAATGTGGAGTGATCGCCGGATGCGGTGGCCGGCCCGGCGGTTTCCGATCGGGCCGGTCATCCACCGGCGCTGTGCCGCCGGTGGCATTCCCATGACCGCCACGCGGCGATGCTTGTGGCCGGGCGGCGGGCGTTTCAGACGCAGCCGGTGGGCTTGGGCAGACCGCCGTACTTGGTGATCGGCTTCATCGGGCCGGTCATCCACAGTTTGAACATGGCCTTCTGGTCTTCCCCGAGATATTTGGAAAATTTCCGGATCGGCGGCACCACGGCGTGTTCATCGTAGTATTCGCGTGCCTTCAGGATCTGTTGCCACTTGATGTCGTCCAGCGTGACACCGTCGCTGTCCGCCATGGCGCGTGCGACGTCCGGCGTCCAGAGGCTGCTGTCCACCAGGTAACCGTCACCATCGCGTTCGGGTATATTCATTGCTAAACCTCACTCTCTTCATTTAATCGACTGCTACGGACGCAAACAGTTCCCGCAGGCGATTGCCTGACAAATCAGTGCCACGGGCGTGCAAAGCGTCATTCAGACTGCACCCGGCATGCCGCGCAAGTCAACAGCGCGGATTGCGTGGGATTATGAGATGGGTTCTAGTCCTCGCGGCTGGGCGTCGTGATGATGTAACCGCCGGATTTCTCGTCCAGCTGCAGCGTCAGCAGCTTGCGCGCCTGCGCCTCTTCCAGCAGCTGCCCGAAGGTGCGAAAGCCGTGATAGGTCTCGTCGAAGCCCGGCTTGCGGCGTTTCAGCGTCTGCTTGACCATCGAGCCCCAGACCTTTTCCTGCTCACCGCGTTCCTTGAACAGGGCCTCGACCGTCTCCAGTACCATGTCCAGCGCCTCCTGCTGCTTGTCGGCCTCGGTCTTCTTTTCTCCCTGCTTGCCGGCCTTTTTCGCGGCGGCCTTGCGCCGAACGCGGCGCGGCTTGTCGGATTCGCGCACCAGATCGTCGTAGAAGATGAACTCGTCGCAGTTGGCGATCAGCAGATCGGAGGTCGCGTTCTTCACGCCGACCCCGATGACCACCTTGTCGTTTTCGCGCAGCTTGCTCACCAGCGGAGAAAAGTCGGAGTCGCCGCTGATGATGACGAAGGTGTCGACATGCGATTTGGTGTAACACAGGTCCAGGGCATCGACGACCATGCGGATGTCCGCCGAGTTCTTGCCGGACTGGCGCACGTGGGGAATCTCGATCAGCTCGAAGGCCGCCTCGTGCATGGCGGCCTTGAATTCCTTGTAGCGCTCCCAGTCGCAGTAGGCCTTCTTGACGACGATACTGCCCTTGAGCAGGAGGCGCTCCAGCACCTTCTGGATGTCGAAGGCGGCGTACTTGGCGTCGCGCACGCCCAGCGCGACGTTCTCGAAGTCGCAGAACAGCGCCATGTTGCGGGTTCCGTTTTTCTCGCTCACGGTCTGTGGGTCTCCGTTGTGGATCTGCCACACGATAGGCCCCCGATTCCCGACTTGCAATGGTTATCGCTTGTCGCGCACAGGGTGAGCACATGAATCCCGGAGATCACACTTCGATGAGCTTTGTTACCCCGATGCTGCGCCGGGCGGGTTTCAGTCGTGCGATGTGCCGTACCGGTGTTCCAGGCGTTCCCTGCGTTTCTGCCGGAACGCGGCACGCTCTTCCTCGGTCATGCCCTGCCATTTCTCGCGCAGTCTCCGACGCTTTTCCTCGGGCAATTGTCTGAACCAGCGCAGACGCTTGCGCAGTCGTTCCTGCTGTGCAGCCGGCAGGCTTTTGAATTTTTCGTAACGCTCGCGCAAGGTGGCCCTGCGTTCGGGTGAGAGTTCCTGCCAGCGTTTGAAACGCCGTTTTGCCGCGGCACGCTGTTCGGGCGTCATCTGTTCCCAGCGCCCGGCGCCCTTCTTCAGGCGTTGTTGCCGCTCTGACGTCATACTGTCCCAGCGCTCCCGAAAGGGCTTCAGTACGGACTGTTCATTCGCGCTCAGCGCGGACCAGGGAATCTCGTCCTGTGCCTTGACGGGTGTGACCAGCAGCGCGGCAAGCAGCAGCGCCACGCGAAACCGCTCAGTGAGCGGACTCGGTTGCATCTTCATCGTTCACCTGTGTGTGTTCTGCGTCTGTCCATCCAGGACCGTCGAGCTCCAGCGGGTCCTGCCATTCGCCCTGTGCGTCTTCCCAGTCGGCGAGAAACAGCAGGAACGACTCATCCGCCGCTGCCGCATCGTCGGCGGCGCCGGCGTGCAGGCCGCTGCCGAGTGCAAGCATGAGCAGCGCACTAGCCGGCAGCCTGCGTCGTATCCAGCCATTCATAGAACTCGTACTCCTCGATCAGGTCCAGGTCGTCACCGGAGATCGCGATATCCCAGTCTTCCGCCGGCAGCGGCGGTGCGCCGTCATGCTGCCACAGCAGCAGGGCGAGCACTGCGGCCGCGGCGGTCGCCAGGCCGAACGCCGGCACCCGGCGACGCACCGTATCCCGTTGCGCGGCCAGGGCCCGCCGGCGTGCCGCACGCAGGCGCGCGAGCGTGAGCTCGTCGAGACCGGCGACCCGAGCATCCAGTTGCTGTCTGACGGTTTCGACGAAGCGGTCTTCCTGCTGTTCGCTCATGGCCAGTGCTCCTCCAGTTGTGCGCGCAGGCAGTGTACGGCGCGGGAATAATGCGTCTTGACGCTTCCCTCGCTGCAGCCCATGGCAAGGGCGGTTGCCGCGGTGTCCAGCCCCTCCCAGCTGCGCAGCAGGAACGCCTGCTGCTGGCGCAGCGGCAGTTGCCCCAGCGCCTGTTCAAGCTGCTCGATCGCGATCCGGTTTCCGAGCGTGCCGGCCGGGTCGTTGTCAACGGGGTCTGCCGCGACCTGCAGCGGATCGCCCGCGTCCTCCGTGTCGGCGCTGTGCGCCAACCAGCCGAACAGCCGTTTGCGCACGCGGCCGCGCCGGTACCAGTCGCGAATCCGGCTTTGCAGGATTCGATAAAACAACGCACCCCATTCCTCCTGGCTGCGGTCACCGTATTTCCGCACCAGTCCCAGCATGGCATCCTGCACCAGGTCCAGTGCGTCATCACGGTTCCCCGTGGCGAGTTCGGCCATCCACAGGGCACGCCGCTCGACGCCTTCCAGAAAGCGGTCCAGTTCCGTTGAAGCCTGCAGCGTCAGTTCCTCGTCGGGTTTCCGGTGGCGTCATTGTACGCAGCTTGCCGGCCGGACTCCCGGTCCGCGGGCGGCGCCGGGATCCGAGCGGATCGGCTCAGTGTTCGTGGCGGTGCCAGCGTCGCTCGATACGGTCACCCTTGCGATCGAGGTGGCGTTCGATGCGATCCCCGCGTCGGTCCAGATGGCGATCGATGCGGTTGCCCCTGCGATCCAGCCGCTCGGCCAGGCGGTCCCGGCCGGCATCCTCGGCACGATCGGCGGCGCGATCCAGAGCCCGGTCGATACGGCCGCCCTTGCGATCCAGGTGCCGGTCGATGATCTTGCCCCGGTGGTCCAGAAAGGCGTTGACGCGTTCCCTGTCGGGCGCGGCCTGTGCGATGCCCGTCCCGGCCAGCAACACGCCGGCACACAATGCAACAATCAGTTTTTGCTGGTTCATCATCTCTCTCCCTGGCCAATGTGGCCGATTTCCGGTCAGGCGCGATCCGCGCGACTCATCCTGTTCAACGCAGCAGACCGGCGGGCGTTGACAACGGAACCCGAAAAACGGATGGCCTGGCCGGAGCAGGGCACCGCGACGTTTACCCTCACCAGCCGGTGGCAGGCCGGGTAATCCGCCCCGGCGTGTCAGAATAAGCGGGGGGCGTGCTACCATCGGCGCTCGATCCCAGCGTGTCCGTAACGCATGAAGCTTTCCCGTCGCCGTTTCCTGCAGATCGCGGCTGCCGGCGTGGCGGCCGGGCCGCTGGCATGCAGCGGGCCGCGCCTGCGGGAAACCGGCACGCTGGCCGGTGTGCTGGACAGCTACATCGATACCCTCCTGCCGGCCGACAGTGCACCCGGGGCACTGGAGCTGGACGTGCCCGGCCGGGTCCGGCTGCTCGTGCAACGCAAGCGCGCACTGGTCCCGGTTTACAACGGCGGCATCGCCTGGCTCGCGGCGCAGGCCCGGCTGGGGCAGGGCCGGGCGTTCGCGAGCCTGTCGCTGGCCGAACGCGACGCGCTGGTGGAACGCCTCAGCGAGCAGACTGATGCGCTGCTGGTGCGCTTTTTCCACAAGAGCCTGCGCCACGCCCGGATGTTCTACTACAGCGACCCGCGCAGCTGGCCGGCGCTCGGGCTGGCGGGCGCCCCGCAGCCGGCCGGCTTCATGGACTACGCACAGGCGCCCGGCGGCCGTGGCTGACGAATCGCCCGATGTCGTGATCATCGGCGCCGGTGCCGGGGGTGGCAGCGTGGCCTGGGGTCTGGCGCGTGCCGGCGTCCGGGTGCTGGTGCTCGAGGCCGGACCGTATTTCGAGCCGGCGCGGGACTTTCGCCTCGACCAGCCGGACTGGGAACTGACCCGGTTTCCACACAAGGCGGGTTCGCGCGGCAGCTACCGCTACGCCACGCTGCAAGCGCTCGATCCCAACCGCCGGCACCTGCGCTCGTACAACGTCAACACCGGCCGCTACGTTGCGGGCGACCGGCGGCACGCCGAGGGTTACCATCACGTGCGCGGCGTCGGTGGCACCACCCTGCATTTCACCGGCGAGGCGCACCGGCTCAATCCGCAGGCCATGCGGCTGCAGAGCGATTACGGGGTCGGGGCGGACTGGCCGGTCGCCTACGACGAACTCGAACCCTGGTACGAACAGGCCGAGCAGGTGGTCGGTGTCGCCGGGCCGGATCACACCGCCCAGCGGCCGCGCCGCAGCCCCTGTCCACTGCCCGCGCACCCCCTGTCATGGGCGAGCCGGAAGCTCGCCGAGGGCGCGGCGTTCCTGGGCTGGCACTGGGAGGCCAATACCCTGGCCGCTTTGTCCCGGCCGCGGGACGGGCGACCGGCCTGCAACTACTGCCTGCAGTGCAACCGCGGCTGTCCGCGCGGCGACAAGGGCAGCGTGGACGTCACCTTCCTGCGTGCCGCCGCGGCGACCGGTCGCTGCACGATCCGACCGGGCGTACAGGTTACGCGTCTGCTGGCCGGCGGGCAGGATCACCTGAGCGGTTTGATCTGCCATGACGGAGCACGCGAGCAGCACCTGGCAGCCCCGGTGATCGTACTGTGTGCCGGTGGCATCGAGACGCCGCGCCTGTTGCTGGCCTCGGACGGGCTCGCCAACGAGAGTGGTCAGGTCGGGCGCAATTTTCTGGAAACCCTGAGCTGGGCCAGCATCGGCCTGCACCCGGAGCCGCTGGGCAGCCACCGCGGCCTGCCCGCGGACAGCATCTGCTGGGACTTCAACGCACCGGATGCCATCCCGGGCGTGATCGGTGGCATGCGCCTCAGCCCGGTCGTGGGCGAGGCCGATCTGTCCGGCCCTTTCAACTACGCCACGCGCGTGGTCGGCGGCTGGGGCCTGCGCCACAAGGCGGCGATGCGGGACCGCTTCGGGCACGCGCTCGGGGTCGGGGCGATCGGAGAATGTCTTCCTGATACAGGCAGTTACGTTGATCTGGACCCGGACCAGACCGATGCGTACGGCATACCCCTGGCGCGTATTCACAGCCACGTCGGCGATATGGCGGTGCGGCGGCTCGAATTCATGGCCGGGCGCTGCCGCGAGTTGCTCATCGCGAGCGGAGTGGATACGCTGTTAGAGGAATACGGCAGTTACGACCGCTTCAGCACCACGCACGTCTTCGGCACCTGCCGAATGGGCCGGGAGCCGGAGCAGTCCGTGGTCAACGCCGACTGCCGCAGTCACCGCTGGCATAACCTCTATATCGTGGACGGCAGTGTGTTCCCCAGCTCGGGGGGCGGCGAGTCGCCGTCGTTGACGATAGAGGCACTGGGCCTGAGGGCCGCTGAGCACATCCGCTCGCGGGTCCAGCGCGGTGGCATCGGGGTTGGTGATTAGTTGGCTATAATAACTGCACCATGAACATAAGAAAGCGGACGCTGCCGGTACGCTGCAAGTGAACGCCGGCGTCGTCAGGAGTCACGTATGCACGTATCGAAGTTTAGGAATATCCTCGTTCTGATTGCCTTTGCTCTGGTCATGCCTGACATGGCCCAGGCATTCGGATTCGGCAACATGATGAACCCGTCCCGCTGGTTCGGTGGCGGCCACGACCGTTACGACGATGACTATTACGGCGCACCGCCCTACGGCTATGGGTATCCGGGCGGCTACGCCGTACCCGGTTATGCGGCACCCGGCTACACCGTCCCGGGATACGCTCCCCAGGGTTACGCGGCACCGGCCTACGGTTACGGTGCGCCGGCCAATACCGCCCCGGCAACCCCCAAATCCACGCCTGCCGCCGCGAGCAAGACGCCGCCCGTGATCAGCTCCGATGAGGCGGAAATCGCCCGCCTGAAAGAACGCATCCGCGCACTGGAGGCCACCGGTGAATCGGCGCGCCACGCGGGCGGCGCCCCGGCAACGGGACAGCCGGATCATTCGCCCTATGGCCAGCAGCAGTACACCTTCCCGAACCAGTCGTCCGGAGCAGCCGACACGTCGTCCGGATCGGCCACCGGGGAGCCCGAATATCCCGTGTATTCGCCGTTCGGTCCACCGGCCAAGTTCCCCCCGCTGCAGCCGGACGCCGGCGCCAGTGTGGAGACCGATGTGGTGACAACGCCCGCTCCCGCAGCCGCACCCGTCAAGCAGGCGGCGGCCGCGGCGACGCCTGACAATGCGCAGGATACACAGGCCGGTGTGGTCAACTTTTCACCCTACGGCAATCCGGCCAACTATGTTCCACCCGTGCAGGAGTCGGGCCAGCGGGTCTACGATCTGGGACACTGAGGCCGTAACGGGCAAGCGGGGCCAGACGCCGATATTCAACCTGGCCAGGGAAACGTCGTTTTCCGACCAGTATTCCGCATGCCGGACCGGTACGGTGACGGCATGCCATCATCATCGGCCGGCATCGCCGGCTGGCAACTTCCCCGCGACGGTATAGAATGCACGCTCCTGGCTCAAGCAAATGCCTCAAATCGCCGCTATCGACACTGCTATTATTTATAACCGTATGAAATGCACGTAGATTATCATCTGCTTGCATTTCGGAACGCCGAACCAAGGGGCATACAATCATAATGGAACATCTGATCACGCCGCACGGCGGGATGCTGTGCAACCTGGTTGTCGAGGAATCACGCGCCGAGGCGCTCAAGTCCACTACCGGCAACGCTCTCTCCGTTACCCTCAATGAGCGCCAGACCTGCGACCTGGAACTGCTGATGAACGGCGGTTTTTCGCCGTTGCGCGGTTTCATGGACCGTGCGACCTACGAGTCGGTGGTCGACGACATGCACCTCACGGATGGCACGCTGTGGTCGATCCCGGTGACGCTGGACGTTCCGGACAAACTCGCCGAGAAGATCGAGCCGGGGCAGCAGCTGGCGTTGCGCGACACCGAAGGCTTCATGCTGGCCGTGCTGCAGGTCACCGACAAGTGGCAACCGGACCGGCTGTACGAGGCGGAACAGGTCTACGGAACGACCTCCACCGACCATCCGGGTGTGCGCTACCTGCTGGAGCGAACCCACGCGACCTGCATCGGTGGCAGTATCGAGGGCGTGCAACTGCCGATCCACTTTGATTTCGAGACACTGCGCGATACGCCCGAAGAACTGCGTCACCTGTTCGTGAAACTGGGCTGGCAGAATGCCGTGGGGTTTCATACCTGCAAGCCGATGCACCGCCTGCATCGAGAAATCACCCTGCAGGCCGCCAAGCAGGCGGAGGCGAACATCCTGCTTCATCCGTCGGTGGGCATGACCAAGCCCGGAGACCTTCATTACTATGCGCGCGTGCATTGCTACCAGGCGATACGCCGGCATTATCCGCACAACATGGCCGTGCTGTCGCTGCTGCCTTCCGCGGTGCGCATGGCGGGGCCGCGCGAGGTGCTGCTGAATGCGATCATCCGGCAGAACTACGGCTGCACGCACATGATCGTCGGCCCGGAGCATGCCGCGCCACCCGGGGTGCGCGAGGACAGCCAGCGTTTCTACCCGCGGTATGCGGCGCAGGAGATGATGGAACATTACCGGGACGAACTGGCCATCCGCATGGTGCCGGTCAGCGAGCAATGCTACTCACCCGCGGCGGAGGGTTTCGTCGAACAGGACAAGCTGGAACAGCAGGGGAGCGAGTGTGTGCGCTTCACCGACGTCGAGTTGCGCCAGCACCTCGAGCACGGTCTGGAGATCCCGGAATGGTTCTCGTACCCGGACGTGCTGGTGGCCTTGCGCAAGGTCTATCCGCCACGCAGCAGGAAGGGCATCACGCTGTTCTTCACCGGCCTGTCCGGCTCGGGCAAGTCGACGCTCGCCAAGATCCTGTACGCGAAATTCATCGAGGACGGACGGCGCCCGGTGACGCTGCTCGACGGTGACGTGGTGCGGCTCAACCTGTCCAGCGAACTGGGTTTTTCCAGGGAGCATCGCAACATCAACGTGCGCCGCATCGGCTTCGTCGCCAGCGAGATCACCAAGAACGGCGGCATCGCGATCTGTGCGCCGATCGCGCCCTACACCGCGATGCGCCGCGACGTGCGCGAGACCATCGAGCAGTACGGCGCCTTCATCGAGATCCACGTGGCGACGCCGCTGGAGGTGTGCGAGGGTCGCGACCGCAAAGGTTTATATGCCAAGGCGCGCGAGGGTATAATCCCCGAATTTACCGGTATCAGCGATCCCTACGATGTGCCCGAGCACCCCGAAATCAGGATCGACACCACCGGCAAGAGTCCGATGCAGGCGGCGCAGGAACTCATGCTCTACCTGCTGCGCGAAGGGTATCTCGACAGCTCCGACAGTGACGCGGAAGACGGGCGCTGACGTGATGCGAGATGGTGATTCGTGAACGGGTGCCTCGCGGTTACGGTCCCTTCCGGCCCGGGAGGGACGCCTGCCAGGGTTATACGGTACGCCGCGGCGCGGGGCGCGAATGACGCGTCCGGCATCTTGTGCAGCAGCGTACGCAGGCATGTCCATGCAGGCCCGTTGCATGGACGGGAAATGCCGGCCGGGGCCGGTCATCACGTTCCCCGGGTTCTGCCGCAAATTCCGTGGCCATCTCGGCTTTCAGCGGGAATGCTGGCGAGGGATGCAGTCGTGACCGTACCGCCCCGGCATCCTGCGCGCGCGGGCGTGTCGCGATGAACGGCCGGGAATCTGGACGCGAACGAACCGGCTTGTGCAAGAGCATATGAACATCCTTGGTATTTCGGCGTATTACCATGACAGCGCAGCGGCGCTGGTACGCGATGGCGTGATCGTATCCGCGTCCCAGGAAGAGCGTTTCTCGCGCAAGAAGCACGATGCGCGTTTCCCGGCCGGCGCGATAGCGAGCTGCCTGGAACAGGGCGGCGTCACGCTGGCGGATATCGACGAAATCGTTTTCTATGACAAGCCGCTGGTCAAGTTCGAACGCCTGCTGGAGACCTACCTGACCTACGCCCCGCGGGGATTCCGCTCCTTCGTGGCGGCGATGCCGGTCTGGCTGAAGGAGAAGCTCTACCTGAAGTCCACGCTGAAGAAGGAACTGGCTGCCCTGGGCGGCGTTAAGGAGAAGGCCTTGCCCAAACTGTTGTTTGCCGGGCACCACCAGTCCCATGCAGCATCGGCTTTCTACCCGAGCCCGTTCGAGCGCGCGGCCGTGCTCTGTCTTGACGGTGTGGGGGAATGGGCGACGACCACGGCGTGGCTGGGCGAGGGCAACCGGCTCACGGCGCAATGGGAACTGGATTTTCCGCACTCGCTCGGCATGCTGTATTCGGCGTTTACCTATTACACCGGATTCAGGGTGAATTCCGGCGAATACAAGCTGATGGGTCTGGCGCCCTACGGGGAGCCGAAGTACGTCGACCTCATCCTTGAACACCTGATCGATTTGAAGGAAGACGGCACCTTCCGTCTCAACATGGGCTACTTCAACTACGCCACCGGTCTGACCATGACCAACGAGCGATTTGCCGGATTGTTCGGTGCGCCGGCACGCAGGCCGGAAACGGCCATCGCACAGAAGGAAATGGACATCGCCCGTTCCATCCAGGCGGTGACCGAGGAGGTGGTGCTGCGCCTGTCACGCACCGTCCATGACGAACTGCAGACGGATTACCTCTGTATGGCGGGCGGTGTCGCCCTCAATTGCGTCGCCAACGGCCGTATCCTGCGGGAAGGCCCGTTCAGGGATATCTGGATCCAGCCGGCCGCCGGTGACGCCGGCGGCGCGCTGGGTGCGGCCCTGGTGGCCTGGCACGAGTACCATGACCGGCCGCGTGCGGTGAACGGCCACGACGCCATGGCCGGTTCCTACCTCGGACCGGAATTCACGCGCGACGCGATCAAGGCGCAGCTGGACGGCCAGGGCGCGGTGTACGAGGAACTGGAGCCGGATACACTGGCGGAAAAGCTCAGCGCCATCCTGGCGGACGAGAAGGTGGTAGGCTGGTTCCAGGGACGGATGGAATTCGGACCGCGTTCGCTGGGCGGGCGATCGATCATCGGAGATCCGCGCAGCGAGAAGATGCAGTCGGTCATGAACCTGAAGATCAAGTACCGCGAATCGTTCCGACCCTTTGCCCCGGCGGTGCTGGCCGAGGATGTCGACCGCTATTTCGAGCTCGACCGGCCCAGTCCCTATATGCTGATCGTAGCCCCGGTACGGGAAGAGCTGCGCTTCGAGATGAGTGACGAACAGCAGCGCCTGTTCGGCATCGACAAGCTCAACGTGAAACGCTCACAGATACCGGCCATCACGCACGTGGACTATTCTGCCCGGGTACAGACCGTGCACAGGGATACCAATCCGAAATTCCATACGCTGCTCGAACGCTTCCGGGACCGGACCGGTTGCTCCGTGCTGGTGAATACCTCGTTCAATGTGCGCGGCGAGCCGATCGTCTGCACGCCGGAGGACGCCTACCGCTGCTTCATGCGCACCGAAATGGACTACCTGGTGGTCGAAAACTTCCTGCTGGCCAAGCCGGATCAGCCCGCGGTGGAGAAGGATGATTCCTGGAAAGACGAATTCGCCCTGGACTAGCCATGAAACACCCGCCCCTTAACACGGATACCAAGACACTGCGCGAATTCGGCCTGGTGTTCGCCGCCGGCCTGGTACTGTTCTTCGGGCTGCTGCTGCCGTGGATCTGGGACAAACCCTGGCCGGCCTGGCCATGGATCGGCGCGGCGGCGTTCGCCGGCGCCGGTCTGATCCTGCCCCGGGCACTCAAACCGCTGTATATTGCGTGGATGAAGATCGGCCATGTTCTTGGCTGGATCAATACACGGATCATACTGGGCATAGTCTTCTTCCTGGTGTTTTTGCCGGTCGCGCTGCTGTTCCGGGTGACCGGGCATGATCCCATGCGGCGCAAGCTGGATCTGGGTGTCAGCAGCTACCGGCAGCCGAGCGAGACGTTGCCCCCCGAACGCATGGAGAAACCATTCTGATGATGGACTTACTGAAGGACCTGTGGGAATTCCTCAAGGTTCGCAAGAAATTCTGGATGGCACCGATCGTAATCGTGCTGCTGCTGCTTGGGGTGCTGATCGTGCTTTCGCAGGGTTCCGCCGTTGCGCCGTTTATCTACACCCTGTTCTGAGGACACCGGCGGCCGATATCCCGTCACAGCGTCGGTAAAGGCCACGGACGCACAGGGGCATACCGGGCAGGATGCAGTCTGTGCCTCGATGCGCGAGACGTGAATGAGCGGCGTGATGGATATGGCCAGGGCACGGTAACATGCATTGCGCGGTCGCCAGGCTGTCGTTTTCTCCCTCTCCAACGGGGTGAGGGTCGGAAAATGCCCGGCAAGGCGCCGGGCATGAGCGGGTCCGGGTCAGGCGGTCATTCCCGGACGGGTTTATCAACATGGACACTGAAAGCTTAGCGACCGGGAATATCCCCCGTTTTCCGTGGCCACGAATAGTTATCTCTACGCGAGCGAATAGTCAATGAATGTAGTCATGATAGGTGCCGGCTATGTCGGCCTGGTATCCGGCGCATGTTTCGCCGAGTTCGGTGCCGATGTCACCTGTATCGATGTCGACCAGGAAAAGATCGACCGCCTGAACCAGGGCATCATGCCGATCTACGAGCCGGGCCTGGATGAACTGGTGGTGCGCAACGTTACCGCCGGCCGCCTGAAGTTTACGACCAAATACGACCCGGCCGTCGGCGACGCCGACCTGGTGTTCATCGCCGTGGGCACCCCGACGCGCCGCGGCGACGGCCACGCCGATCTGGTCTATGTCTACGATGCGGCCCGTCAGATCGCGCTGCACCTGACCGGCTACACCGTCATCGTCGACAAGTCGACCGTGCCGGTCGGGACGGCGCGCCAGGTCGAACGCATCATCCGCGAAGAAAACCCGGCGGCGGATTTCGACGTGGCTTCCAACCCGGAATTCCTGCGTGAAGGCGCCGCCATCGGCGACTTCATGCGCCCGGACCGTGTGGTGCTCGGCACGGAAAGCGAACGCGCCGAAAAACTGCTGCGTGAACTCTATCGCCCGATCAACCTGATCGAGGCGCCGATCATGGTGACCAACCGCGAAAGTGCCGAGCTGGTGAAGTACGCTTCGAACGCCTTCCTGGCCACCAAGATCAGCTTCATCAACGAGATTTCCACCCTGTGCGAGCAGGTGGGCGCCGACGTGCATGCGGTGGCCAAGGGCATGGGGCTGGACGGACGCATCGGCCGGAAGTTCCTGCATCCCGGCCCCGGCTACGGCGGTTCCTGCTTCCCCAAGGACACCACGGCGCTGATCCGCATCGCGCAGGAGCATGGCGCATCCTGCCGCATCGTCGAGGCCGCGGTGGAGGTCAACGCGGCGCAGAAGGCACGCATGGTGAAGAAGATCCGCGAGGCGCTCGGCGGCAGCGAGGCCGGCAAGACCATCGCGGTGCTGGGTCTCACCTTCAAGCCGGAGACAGACGACATGCGCGATTCCCCCGCACTGGCGATCATCCCGAACCTGATCGACAAGGGCGCGACCGTCCGTGCGCACGACCCGCAGGGCATGGAGGAGGCGCGGAAGCTGCTCCCGGCCAAAGTGCAGTATTTCGACGACGTCTACGAAATGCTCGACGGGGCCGACGCCTGCGTGCTGATGACCGAGTGGAACGAGTATCGCGGCCTGGACCCCGAACGTATCGGGGAACTGATGTCAGGGAATGTATTTGTCGATCTGCGTAATGTGTATGAACATAGTGTGATGAGCAGTCACGGCTTTCAGTATACCAGTGTCGGCCGGAATACCCGGGTATGATCGTCCCGGGCCGCGTTCGATGATGGCCGACGTGTATACGTCTCCCGGCACGGAGAGGAGGGGTCCGGGCCGATCTGACCGGGATACGGTCGAACGTTCGGGCGCGGGTGCGCATCCCTGAATTCCTTGTTCGAAGTTACTCCGTATCAGTACATCATGGCGAGAAACGAGGTGACGAAGCCGTCCCCCTCCGGTCGGTCGTTGATTCAGATGTTCCTCAACTACATTCTAACGGGACTGTGTCTGTTTCTCTTTGCCGGTGAAGCCTCCGCCTGGCGCTGGGAGACGGGCTACCTGCAGGCTTTGCAGCGTCCTGACGTCGGGGCTGCCGGCGACCCGGACGCGCGCTATATCGATTATCAGCAGGGCGATGACGGGAACGACGGGACGAGACGGGCCCCGTGGAAGCACCATCCGTGGGATGAAAAGGCAACCGGACGGAGTCGCCGGTCAAAGGGCGTCCACACCTACGTCTTCAAGCGGGGCGTGACCTACAGGGGGCTGCTGAGGGCGCGGGAATCGGGTACGGCCGACAACCCGATTCGTCTTACCTCGGATCCGGCCTGGGGGGAAGGCCGGGCGATCATATCGGGCGCCGAGGTAGTGAACGGTGGATGGGGCCGTTGTGAGGACGGCATCCTCCGGCGTATACCGCCTGCATCCCGCCCGCTCGTATGGTGTCACGCCATCGACCGGCGGGCCGAGCCGCGGCTAGTGTGGGAAACGAGCGGAGACAGGGTTGCCAGGGTCCCGATCGCGAGAACCCCCAACTGGCACGTTATCGATCCCGATGACCCAAGGAGCGCATGGCATGAACTTGGGGATGTGGTCATTGAACTGACAATCAAGGTCGATGACGCCCGGGGCTTCGCTGCAGGCGATGAGTTGGCCGTGAATCGGAGACAGCGTCCACCCGGCTGGCAGAAGACCGGCAACCCGCCCCGTATCAGGGCATTGCGGGTCGAGGGTGGTGAATTGAAGGTAGAGGTTTACAACTGGTACAGGGGTCTGTTGAAGCGGGGGGACAGGCTGGTCGGCCCGCGGGCAAGCGCCGCGATCAAATCGATCGCAGGCACGCATTCGATCATTCGACGTCTCGTCGACAGGAATAACCTGTCCGGGCACGGGAAGGGTTCCTTTACAGGCGCCGTGGTGTGGGCCGAGCGGCAAGGCATGCCAAAGCCGGATGCCGCCGTCGTCGACGGGTATGACCCGGATGAGGCATCGCTGAGTGTGAATTTTCATCGCACACTGGGTGCGGGACCCATGCCGTTTGACAGATATTACTTGGAGGGACTGCCCGAGTTTCTCGATGAAGCCGGCGAGTACGTGTTCGTCCCGACGGGAGACCGGGAAGGCGTACTGGTTTTACGGCTCGAGGACGACAGGGACCCGAATACCGTATCCGTCGAGCTGGCGGCCCGGACAGCCATCGTCGCGATACACGATCGCTCATTCATCGAGGTATCAGGCCTCGGTTTCCGGTTTTCAAACCAGCTTGCTCCCGGTGCGGCGGAAGCGCGCCACGCGGCAATTTACGCATCGGCGATACAGATAAACGGGAATGCTGCCAACATCACCATCCGGAACGCCGACTTCGAATATCTGCCGGCCGGTATCGTGGCGTTCCCGGGTGATGCGGAATCGGCTATAGCGCTGGATAATATCGTGATCGACAATAATCGTTTCCGGGATATCGATGGCTCGGCGATCGCGCTTGGAAACGGCCGAAGCGACTATCGCCTAAAGGACAGGGGATGCCGGCTGATCCATGCATCCGTCCGCGACAACAGGCTGGAAAACACAGGCCAGAGGGTGCTGGGCCACTTCGGCATAGGCAGTCAGGGGCACGCGATCCAGATTGACGGCGGAGAAATCGTCGAAGTCGCGGGCAACGACGTTCACCGCAGCTACGGGTCCGGCATTTCGGTGTACCTCGGATCGGACCATGAACATGGTCACCTTGAACGTCCGTTTCTTCGCAGCCTGATTCACCACAACCGCGTCGTAGACTCGTTACTGGCGCTGCAGGACGCCGGTGGCATTGAATCGTGGCTGGGGGGGCCGAGCTATCTGTTCGACAACGAATCAGGGAATCCCCTGGGCTGTATCTATTCCCGGTACAAGGTCGCCGCCCGACGGAACTGGTATCGCAAGGGCTGTTTCGGGGCAGGCTATTATCTCGATGGGCAGTACAAGGGCTATGTATTCAATAATATCGCCTGGGGAAAGAACAACGATGTGAACGACCGGATTTACAATTCCGTGGCGTTCAACGAGGCGATGGGATTCATGAACACCGTGTTTCACAATACGTTCTATCGATTCGGTGTCGGGCTGCACAAGGGTATGATCCAGCACAACCGGAATTACTACCTGGCGAATATCTTCGCGGATACCGGCACTCAGCAGATTCTGCAGGAATCGGATAACGACACGATCGAGTTCGGTACCCTGGGTTATGCACGGAACCTGTTTCTGGGGGAAACGCCGGTGTTCGGTTCGCTGGGACGCCGCGGCCATGAAAACTACAGGAAGATCAGCCAGTGGAGGGATTTCCTGAAAAACAAGCGCGCGATGGCGTATGAAACCGGTACGGTTGAATCCTTCTCACCCGGTGCCAGGCCGCTGGATAAGGATTTCCGCCTGACAGACAGTCGACAGGCGGTTGATAACGGTGTCAAGGTGTTCGTCCCATGGGCGCTCTCCGCTGTGGCGGGGGAATGGCATTTCCGAAAAAGGCGGGATGCGCCGCAAACCGTCACCGACGAATCGTTCCAGATGACTTCGGAATGGAAGCGGCGTGAGATGTTCCACAGGATTCCACGCAATGACCTCGCGTGCCCAGCGGCAACGAGCAGCGATTACCGTCCCGGTATCCTTGAGGACTGGGTGGAGGGGGCGCTTGACTTCGATTCCGGCCGCATCGTCTGCGAGGCGAGCCGCTCCGGGCTTCTCGACATGACCGGCGGCCGGTTTCTGGTCGAGGCGGTGATCAAGGCCGGGAACGGCGGGGCCGTGATACTGTCGAAGCGCGGTGCACGCGGCTACGAACTGATGGTCGAGCCTGATGGACGGCTTGCATTCCTGCTGGACTACGGTCCCCGGACGAGTCAACGCGACAGCTCCGTCTCGATTGTGGACGGGAAGTGGCACCATGTCCTGGTGGATATCGACCGTTCGAATGAACGGGGGATCGATATCTATATCGATGGCAGGCCGGCAAATGGCCAGTGGTCCGGCGTGGCGATGGGCAATGACACCCTGGAGACGACGGCGGACTTCCTGGTTGGCGGTTCTGACGGGCGAAACTTTCGGGGACAGCTGGATTTCCTGCGCATCGCGCAGGGCAATCTCGCTGACGCCGAGACCGGCATCGACGAGCTGTACGCCTGGGAATTCAACGGTCCGTTCCTGCGCGACCGCAATGGAATCCTGACGGGAAAACGGCGCGATACGGGTGCGATCGAGTACGGGATTCGATAGCTCATGTTTCCCGTTCACAGCTTCAACCCGCACTGCGGCACACCCGGCCCGGACAGCTCCCGGGCGTTCGGAGTCCTCCCGTGCCGGGATTAGCGGGATTCGTAAGCGGGGAATCGGGTCAGTCCGCGGCACGGGCCACGGAATCGATGACCGGGGTTATCTCCGAGTCGTGGTATCGGACCGAGCGCTTTGTCGATGAAGAGGCGGGGGTCGCCATCGGACGGTCCGACCCCGGCATCGTGAACACCGCGCAGCAGCCGTATGTCACCGAAGACGGTTCCGTGCGGGTTTGGATTTACGGCGATATCTACCGGTCCGTCGGTGCAGCCGATTTCAGGCGGCTGGCGTCCCGCGCAGAGTCGGTTATCGCACAGGACTACAGAAACTCCGGCATTGCCTTCGCGGGAAGCTATTCAGGCGAATTCCTGATCGTCCTGCTGGACCTTGCTGCAGGAAAGCTCATCCTGTCAGGTGACAGGTACGGGCGTCGCCCGGCCTATCTCGCCACCGCGCGCGGTGCATTTGTGTTCGGATCGGAAATCAAGTCGATCCTGGCCGTGCCGGGATTCTCTCCGGTCCCGGATGAGGAAGCCTTCGCACAATTCCTGACCTTCGGTTACATACTTGGGCAGAAGACCTTGCTCGGTAATGTCTCCTTGCTGGCGCCGGGGAGCGCCCTGTCCTGCGACCTGGATTCCTGCAGGCTGGAGGTACATCCCTATTGGGAACTGGCCCGCAACCTGGACCCGCTCGATGAACCGCAAACGGCCTTGCTTGACCAGGCGGTGGAGGTGTTCAGGACCGCGGTGGACCTGCGCATGTCGGAAACGTATAGCAATGGGATCTCACTTTCCGGCGGCATGGATTCCCGTGTCCTCGCCGCTGCCGCAGATCCATCCAGATACCGCGTCAGGTCGGTGACCAGCGGCTTGCCCGGCTGCATTGACGAGAGTGTGACCGACCGTATCGCCAGGGCATCCGGTTTCGAGCATGTCTTTTTTGAGTTCGATGTCGGTCTGAAGCGGCCTTCCCGCTCACTTGGGCAATCCTTGATCCTCGAATCGATAAAGCGGACGGACGGGATGCGAGGCACGGCTTCCGGCGCCATGACCGCTTTTTCGGCGCGGAAGCTGCGTGAATACGATCTCGAGATACTGTTGACGGGCCACGGCGGAGAAATTGTCAAGTTGGACAATGCCTATGGTTTTTCGATACGCAACAGCGATGAACTCCGGCAGGCGGAAAACAATTTCCAGGACTGGGCCTACCGGCGCATGTCACGGGAGAGTGCCCCCCGTTACCCAAAGCAGGCGCTTTACCAGGGCCGGCTGGCGGAGGCCGTAAGCGATGCGCCGAGGCAGGCGCTCGAGGCGTCGCTGTCAAGACTGGATCCCGGTTTGCCGGTGGCGCAGAAGGTATCCTACCTGTTTCTCAACGAGCTGTTCCGCAAGAGAGCGGTATACGCCCTGTCGGTTCTCAGGGCGTATACCGAGATCCGGCTGCCCTTTTACGATGATGATTTCCTGGGCCTCATGGTACGCACCCCCTACAGTATGCGTTCACGCGGCAAGGTGCATCATCACATCATCGGCGCGTTGAGGCCGGCGCTCATGGAGATTCCGCTATCGGATACCCGCATCCGGCCGAATCCGACCCGGTTCGAGAAGCTGGTACATGGCATACCCGTCAGGGTTTTGAAGAAGCTGGGCTTTTTCAAGAAAGACTTTCCCGAGGACTTTTTCCAGGCCAACAGCGATGAGGCATTTTTCCGGGGGATACTGGAAGACAGGCAGACGGTGGAGCGCGGTTATTTCAATCCCGGGGAAATCGACAAACTGATCCATGCAAATGCAAGGGGCCGACGGGACGTGTACGCGCTGCTCCATTTCCTGGTGATTCTCGAATTGTGGCATCGCGAGTATATTGACAGGGCGGGAAATTCGTGACGATGGTCCGGACCAGCCGCCATTCCGGGCGAAGTGCCGTGCCGAACCGGCGGGTGCCTGTCACCAGCCGGCCCGTTACCGGATTACGGATCCCGCCGGGATGGCGAAAGACAGCTGCATCGGGGCATCCATGATCCATTGCCAAGAACGCAACATGCTTAACTCCGGTTCCTGAGGGATAAATCAGTGCAGAAATTCGTACTGGCCGGCACGCAGCGTGCAGGCACCAGTCTCGTCAATTCCACGATTGATGAACATTCGCGTATCCGTTGCTACGGAGAGGTATTCCTGTATGCGAACGGGAAGGGCAGGAACATGCCCGGCAGCTACCGGCGGTTCGTCGATGCCAGGGGCTGGGCAGGGTGGGTCCGGCATTACCTGAACCGCCGGGCTTCCATGCGCTGCTGTCTCGATGAACTCTATGCCCTGGACGGATTCGACGCTGTCGGATTCAAGCTGATGTTAAGCCAGGCACAACGTAACCCCGCCATCGTCGATTACCTTGTCGATATGGACGTCAAAGTGGTGTTCCTGATGCGACGGAATGTCCTGAAGACACACCTCTCGCGTGTGTCGGCCAGGGAAAGGGGGCTGTATATATCGAAGGAAAAGGTCAAGGTTGCAAAGATCCGGGTGGATACGCGGCACCTGCTCGATCACCTCCGGACGATTGCGGGGGAGCAATCGCTCTGGCGCGGGATTTTCCGTGAACTTCACAGTATTGATGTTATCTACGAGGACGTGGTCAGGGACAAGCCGGCGGAGCTGGCGCGCATCGAGGACTTCCTGGGGGTCGGGCATGAAGAACTGAAAACCCCCGTGGTCAAGATCAATCCCGACGACATGAGGGACTACGTCGAAAATTTCGACGAAATTGTGAATTGCCTGCGTGGTACCGAGTTCGAAGGTTTCTTACGGTAGAACCTGTCTCATTTCCCCGCGCCATCGTGCCGCAGCGAAGGCCGGAAACTTTCGAAATACTTTCTAAGGCCCTGTGGCAGGGCCGCGTGTATCCGGTGGAAATCCTCGTCGGAATGAATCAACCAGAGGGCCGCCAGGACAAAGGACGCAGAAATAACGATGTATACGGGTATCAGGCCGAGCGAGTAGTGAAGGTACTGAAGTCCGGCCAGTACAAGCGCACCGATCGTTGACGCAGCAAGAACCTTCCACGCGAAATATCCTTCGGCGCGGAAACTGGTGGAACGCTTGATCAGATATTTTGTATAGGCAGATGCGAGCATCAATCCGGTTCCCTGGGCGATAGGGGCGCCGGCGATTCCAAGCCTGGTCACGAGTAAATAGAGCAGGGGAAAGTAGACGGCAAACTGGAAGATTACGACTTTCAGGCGGTCCGTGTTCCTGCCCAGCACAAACACGGCGCGGGTCTGGACGCCGACGATACAATCCAGGATCGCCACCAGGCAAAACAGGGCGGTGGTGACCGTCGCGCTCGTGGCATAGCTCTTGCCGCCGGTGATATCGAGAAAGGCATAGCTGAGCGCGGCACCCAGGGTTCCGATGGGAATGATCGAAATGGGTACGAGAAGCGCTGCACGGGCATAACCCCTGGTTGCGGCCGCGGCGCCCTTGCCAAGCAGCGCGGAAAGGGACGGTGCGACGACATCCTGTATACTCATGGATAGCATGATCAACAGCTGATAAAGCCGCTTGGCCACGTAGAACGCGGCGAGCGGGGTTGCGCCCAGCAGGGAACTGATGACGAGGACGTCGCCGTTATTGCGGAAGTAGTGCAGGTACCGCTCGACGTAGAAGGGCCATGACAGTTTCAGCAGCCCGCCTACCGGATGGATCCTCCTCACACCGAAAATATATTCCGAGAAGCGGATGGTATACCCCGTATTGCAAAGCAGTCCGCCGGTGATAAAACCGAGCAGGAGGCCATCGACGCCTCCAATGTAGTAGCCGGGCAGGCCCAGAATCTTCGGAACCAGTTCGTACATCGCGTTGTAATACGCCAGGCTGCGGTATTCCTGAAGCGACTTTATGACGAATGTCATCAGATCGCTCCAACCGCCGGAGATCATCCCGAATACGATGAGCAGATAGGTGGTGTCCGAACTGATGTTTTTGAGAAACAGCGTCTGGATGGGACTCCGGAAGAACCAGGCCAGCAGCGCGGTGATGATTATCCCTGAAATAACGATCATGAAGCCGGTAAACAACAGGCTTTTCATTTCCACCAGGTCGGTGACCCGCAGCCTCGGTATCTCCCGCATCAGGGTGACGGGTATACCGAATGAAAACAATATGATTGCAGCTGCGGAGGCTGCGTAGTACATGGGCAGAACCGCGAGCTCGACCGGATCCAGCAGGCGGACGAAGACGACCAGAAAGCCGAAGGATATGACCTTGGAGGCCACGCGGCCGATCAGTAACTGGCCGACACCACGCAGGGCCCTGTCCGCACCGGTTTCGTTCCTGTGTTTCTGCATATGTCAGTCTGGATCGATATGGATCACGGCAGGCCCGGATCAATCCGCCAGCGCGGACGGCGGAGCGATGCGGCAATCTCCGGATGCCTCAACATTCTTAAGATGACCTGGCAATGCCCGCATTGGCGGGATATGTTACTTGATAAGAGTTTCCGTAGCAGAACTCATTCACGATTACCGAGCCGGACGCGGTTGCACCTATACCGGGTTTCTGCAGCGGAGCATTCATTGCTGAATTGAACGTGCACGTTGTATCGGCCTGGCGGACGCCGTTCATGAATGATCACTCGTGCACACCGCGTCCGGGCACCGGGAACGTGTTTCCGTGTACGCCGCCACGTCCGCGCGACGTGCGGGGTCTGCAGGATATGTACGGCCGGTCCCGACAGGGTGAGGATTTCGACTTGACAACCGGGCAGAATTGCCGAAATGTCTGGTCCGCCCGTCATACGGCCGGCAAACCGTACCCTGTTCCGGCAATATCAATGCCCCGGGTGCCGGCACAGGCCATTCCTGTGCGCGGGCAAGGCGTATCATCATATAAAATATACATATATATCAATACCATATTCAGGAATATTGAAGAGATGTTACGTCCCGCCGTTCAAACTGTCACTGTATCGATGGCCTGTCCATGGCGGGACCGGGCGAGAGATGAAACTGGCGGCAGGTAACAGGCTTTATGAAACTCGTAGTGCGTGACGACGATACATGCGGGTTCACACCCGTAGACGAGCTGCGGGTTTGCTACTCGGAAATCTGGGATGAGGTACCCGTCAGTCTGTCGGTAACGCCGTTTCGCATCCCGGGCGATGACCGGAACCTGCCGCCTGAACTCGCCGGTAACATGGATATCCTGCCGCTCCATGAGAATGCAGGGCTGGTCGACTTTCTTCGTTGCGGGATAAAGGATGGCCGAATCGATATCGCCATGCACGGCTATCACCATCTGTGCTACAACGGGCTCCCCGAGTACGTCGGAGGCGCAGATCTTGAACGAAAGACGATCGAGGGGCGCAAGTATCTGGAAGGGTTGCTCGGGACCGAGGTACTGACCTTTGTGCCGCCACATAACGCTATCAGCCTCGAAGCGCTGCCGTCACTGATCATGGCCTGCATGAACATCGTCAACGTTCCCTCCATCGTGAAGCGGGCCGTTCACGGGAGACGCATACCCGGAATACGCAGCCTTGCGGCTTACTACTGGCACCGGAAGGTGAAACATCACCAGTATCCGTATATTCTCGACCTGGGCGACCACAAGGAGGTCAGTTACCATACGGTTGGTCCTCGCAGCGAGCGCAAGTTCCTGTTCGAGGAACTGCATTATTGCCGGGATCAGGAAGGGGTATTCGTACTGGCCACGCATTATCATGCCTTCAACAGGCAGACCAGGGACGGCGAAACTGTCAGGAAGTTGTTGTTCGACCTGCTTGACCAGGCGAAGGGCATGCCGGATGTCTCGTTCGTAGGCGTCAACTCGATCTGGTGAGGTATGAAGGTCTCAGTGGTTCTGAATGCGCATATAGGCTCGGCGGTGCATGGTGGAACCGGCAAGGAAGGATACGAGCTTGCGGTCGACCTCCATCGAAAGGGTGCCCTGGGAAAGGTGTTTTGCCTCGGAGCTGCGCATGATGCCGGTCTGCCTCCGGGGGCTGTCGTTACGGCATGCCGCAATCGCCTGTGTTCGGTGATCAACCGGTACCTGGGCAATTTGCACAAACGGTTCCCCGGGCTGCGGATACGGCGCCGCGTCGAGCAATGGATGGATGCCCGTTTCGCGCGAAACATCGACGACCGGGCGGGCGGCATCCTTTATTGTCCAAAACCCCTGTATCCCAGAACCTTTGAAAGATCGCATCGATCCGGCATGCGCGTGGTCGTGGAAACCTCCGTGCTTCACCCGCGCCACAATCTCGAAGTCGTGGCACGGGAGCGCGCGCGTCTGGCACTGGGCGGCACCTCCGGTTATCTGGACGAGGGACGGGTCAGGATGATGGAAAAGGCGCTCGACCTCGCGGATGTGATCTATGCCTGGAGCCCGTTTCTGCGCGAGAGCTATATAAGGTATGGTCTGAGCGGCGAAAAGGTGCGGGTCGGATCGGATCACTGCGAACCACCGGGCGTTGACCTGGACAGGTTTCGTCCTGCCGGCGACGGACCGGAGGATGACGGGTTTGTCGTGCTTCATGTCTCGTCGATCACCGTAATAAAGGGGGTTCAGTACCTGATCGATGCATGGCAGTCGCTTGGCAACAAAGTGCCGGGGCGACTCGTGCTCATCGGTCCCGTGGACCGGGACATGAAATACATCCGGGCCCGGCATGCGGATCCGTCGATTTGCTGGACGGGCCCGGTACCGGATCCGCTGGCGGAGTATCAGCGTGCGTCGGTATTCGTGAGCCCCTCCATCTCGGATGCCGGCCCGCGAACGGTGCTGGAGGCGATGGCATGCGGCGTGCCCGCGCTCGTTTCGGATCAGTGCGGTATCGCGACTTCCATCGAGAGCGGGGTGAATGGATTCACATACCGGTACGATGATGTGGCGGAGCTCGCGAGGCTGATCGAGTGGTGCTATCAGAATCGCGGGCGGGTGCGTGCAATGGGGCAGGCCGCGCGGGAAACGGTGGAGGGCTACAGTATCGGCGATTACCCCCGGGAAGTATGGCAGCGCCTGTCCCGCATCGAGCCCGAAACGGGTTCCTGAATGCTGATGTACGGAGCGGCGGGTGTGGGAACGTGGTATTTGAAAAACGGCCGGTGTGTTGATGGCCGCCTGGCCGGCATCGGATTCCAGTCATGATATATCTTGTCCTGGGCATGCATAAATCGGGTACGACCCTGGTTGCCAGGGCCCTGCATGAATCCGGCATCCCGATGGGCAGGGGATTGCAGATGGGCGCCAGCTACCAGGAGCTGAAATATGAGTCGAACTGGGCGCAGGAAATCAACGATGCCATCCTGGGTGTGGGGAGGAGCGAATTCAGCCTGAAAGTAACCTCGAAATGCCTGAACGGGGCCACACTCGATGAGCGGGTGGCGGAGAAGATGCACTCGGGCGCCGGGCAGTTCGACAGTCAGTATGCGGATTGGGGCTTCAAGGACCCGCGCAGCGCGCTGACCTATCAGTACTGGCGGGATAATCTCCCCGCACACAGGCTCATCGTCGTATACCGGGATCCGCTGTCGGTATGGCGGCGCTATTACAGGTTCATCGACTGGCTGACGATACGTCGCCCCTTTGTGGTGTGGAATGACTATAATCTCCGGATTATCGAGGCGCTCTCGCGTACAAAGGAACAAGACGTCCTTTACCTCTGTTTCGATCAGTTGCTGTCCGGCCGTGATGAATGGGAACGGCTCGAAAGATTTGTCGGCAGGAAGCTGGTTGAGGTCTGCGACCCGGTGCAATCGGCCAATCGCTTCAGCGGCACCCTGTTGTCAAGACTCCAGTACAGGCTCCTGAGAGCCCTTGCCGGCAGCCAGGTCCGTGATACCTACGACAGGCTTAACCGATTGCGTCTGGACCAGTTGGGCAGGATCCGGAATGATGCCTAAGTCAAAGGCTCCCTGAAGTTCATGATACCCGAAAATGTCATTATCGCCGGCTCCGGGCGCAGCGGGACGACCTGGATCCAGGATGTACTGGCCCAGGCAAATGATCTGCGCACCGTTTTCGAGCCATTGCATCCCCAGGGAGTGGCCCGCGCCCGCGGCCTGGCGTATCGCTATGTCGAGGCTGAAGAGGAATGCCCGGACCTGCGGCACTTCTTCGATGATCTGCTCGCCCGGCGGCTGTCCGGCTTATGGCCCGACTACCGTATCAGGCCGGATCGTTTCAACATCCTTACGCATGGCCTGAAGGAGTTTGCCCTGAACGGGCGGAAACTCGCACGCCATCGCCGAAAATACCGCACTCAGCAGTCGAGGACTTCGGCGGTTATCAAGTTGATACGGGCTAACCTGATGCTGCCGTGGATACGCCGCCAATACGGTGTACCGGTGCTGTTTGTCATACGACACCCCTGTGCGGTCATCGCATCACGCATGAAGATCGGGGGCGGCGACTGGAATGCGCGCAGGGCCCTGGAATACTACCTTGCGGACCGTCGCCTGATCGAGCTTGTGCAGCACCGCTACGGCGTGAATATCACGAATACGGACCGTTGCCGGGAAGCGATACTCGCAGTGATCTGGTGTATCGAAAACATGCTGCCTGTTTCTTGGTCAGCCGATTATGGCTTCGAGGTGATTTCCTATGAGGGACTGCTGGCCAGTCCGGAAGCGGAATGGAAAAGACTGATCGATGCGCTTGGCCTGCCGTACTTGCCGGACGAAGGGATATTGCGCGCGCCGTCGCAGCAGGTCGCACCGGATCTGCGCAACCGGGAAATCGGACGATCCAACGTCGCGAAGTGGAGGAAAGAGTTGAATGCACAGCAGCTGGAGCATATCGGTGCGGTACTGGAAGAGTTTGGATGTACCTGCTACTGCGTGAATGATGATAATTTCATTCGAACATAAGGGATACCGGCCGCATGCTATAAATTGGTGTTCGCAAGCGTGGCTTCGTAAGCCCTGGCCATGCGTTCCAGTGTGAACAGGTCGCAGACCCTGGTCCTGGCGTTGCGCGCATATCTGTCGCGGGCCGCACTGTCAGACAGTCTGCAGACGGCAGCCACCAGCGCGTTCACGTCGCCGGGTTCATAGAGTATGCCGTTTTCCCCGTCGCCGATCATCTCGGCGGCTCCCCCGATACGTGAAAGGATCACCGCCTTACCCATTGCCATCGCCTCGAGTGCGGCATTGGAGAATGTTTCGACGGACGTCGAGGCGAGAACGAAGATATCCAGCGCGGAAAGCGCTTCACGCACATCGTTTTGTGTACCGAGGAAACATACGCGCTCCCGGAGGCCTTTCGTCGTGACCAGCTGCTGGATTCCGGGCCTGGTGCGCCCTTCCCCCACCAGCAGGAGCTGGCAGTCGACGCCCTGCGCCAGTAGCGCCTCCAGCGCCCGGATCAGGTCGGCGTGGGCCTTTTCGGGTCGGAACTGGGCCACGCATCCCAGGCAAAGCGCCCCCGGCCTGATGCCCAGTTTTTCACGCGCCGCGGCCCGGGCGGCAGAATCGACCGGTCTGAAGAAGGCGGTATCGATACCGTTGTAGATCACGCGGCTGTCCGTCCCGGCGAGCGAATATTCCCGGTTCCACAGTTGCTGCTGCAACGCGGTGCCGAACACCAGCGTATCGAGTCTGCGAAAGACCGGTGCGTAGACCAGCATCTGCAACCGGTCATACATCGTATGGAATATCGTCGTATTCGTGCTGGCGATGAGCCTGGGCCGATTTTTCAACTGCCGGGCCGCGGAATAGGCATATAATGCCGGATAGGAGTTTACGCACCAGGCCGCTGATATGTTGTTGTTTATCCAGTAGTTGCGCAGCTTTCGCGGCACGGAAAGATCGAATTTCCCTTTCCTGTCCAGGAACAGCACGGAGACGGCATCGTCGATATCACCGGCGAGTGTAGCCGGCTTGCATAAATAGGCGATGTGAATACGATTACCGACCGAGGCCAGATAATTCGATATGTTGACGGTTTTTCTTTCCGAGCCGCCGATGGTCAGGCTGTTTAGCAGGAACATCCATCCGCCGTTCGTGGTCATCGCTCGCATTCTCTCAATGTGCAATCCGGCCCGGACGATAGCATCCTCGGGCATGAGAACAAGACTAAGGTAAACGCGACATGGTGTCATTTCTGGATTCGACGAGCCACGTGGTCCAGCTGCTGCTGGCCTTGTCGTTTGCGATCGTCCTGTTCGTTGCGGCCTATTCCGGCTATGGCCGCGCGCTGTTCCTCACACTCGTGGTCATGACCCCGTTCCAGCCCATCGATTCGAAGTACGGGTCGATCAACATGGTCGCCACCTGGCTGGTCGGCATGTCGGTTTGGCTGGGGGGTTTTCGATACACCTCGCAGCGTAGTTCTATGCCTCCCCTGGTCTGGCAGTTCGGGCTGCTCATCCTGGTGTATTTCATGTCGGTTGCGCTGGTGCCAGGTCTGTTCCTGACGAAAAACCTGCTTCATTTCATCCTGATCGGTTCGAACGTCGTCCTGTTCTACCTGAGTTACTGGTATTTCCGGAATGAGGGTGACCTCGAAACCTTCTTCAAGGCCTTGATCGTCTCCAACGTATTCGTGGTGCTCTACACCGGCCTCCAGCTCAAGATCGGTTTCGGGACGTACTCCCTCGGCGGTATCCAGGAGCTGAGCCTGGTCGAGAACCGCGCGGACCAGCGCCTGGCCGGGCCGTATCAGGCGGTCGGGATTACCGCGGAATACTTCGTCATCACGTCACTGCTGCTCGTCCACTACATGGTCCAGACAGGCAGACTCAAGCGATTCGGCCTGCTGCTGCTGGGAGCGAATTTCGCCATGCTGATCGGTACCGGCAACCGCGGGGGGTTCCTGGTGGCCATTGGATCCCTGTTTCTCTTTCTGTACGGCTATCGGCGTTACATAGGCCGTCGCGGCATCGCCATATCATTGCTGGCGTTCTTCACACTGGGCGGTCTGGCAAGCTTCGTGATGTTGACGTACACGGATTTCAACGTCCTCTATGCCCGGCTGGCCGGGACCGAGATCGTGGGATTCGTTCCCGAAGACCGCCAGGGATGGAAATACGTCGTCCAGCGCATCATCGAACGTCCGGTCCTCGGGCACGGACCGAGACTCGTGCGGACAACGGAATATGAAACGCGTCCCAGGAACTGGCCCAAGGGCTACATCAACTATTATCCGCACAGCCTGTATCTGTTTATCCTCTATACGACCGGCGTCATCGGAATGCTCGCCTACGGCGCCTGGGCGTTCTCCTACTGGGTGTCGCTGTGTTCACTCCGAAGGCGATGGGACGATTCCAGGTACCGGGTCGCGAAGGGGTTGCCGACCCTGGGCATGATGATCTTCGTCGTTTTCCTGGTCGATCAGTTCAAGGTCGAGTTTCTGCGGTATTACTTCCTGGATTACCAGCACTTCCTTGCGGCGCTGTTCGGGATGTTCGCCGCGCTGCGCAAGGTCGATCGCGCATCGCACCAGGCATCCGCCGGTCAGACGGCGGCGGTATCTCCGGTCAGACAGTGAATATCTGCATCTTCGGAAACAGTTTTCTGCCGACGGTGGGGGGCAAGGAATACGTGATGCATCACCTTGCAAATGCCCTGGTGGAACTCGGGCACGATGTGCTTGTGCTTGCGAAACGTGTTGCCTGGCGCCTGCCCGGCGATGCCAGAGACTACGAGCTACGCCGCTTCGGCCTTCCCCTCCGGGGCGGCGGGCGGACAGGCATCGACCTTGCCTGGGCGCTTTTGGAACTGGGCCGGGCCGCCCGGGTCCGCGGGGTCGACGTGGTCAGCTGTCATGGCGTCGACTATCCGGGGACGATGGCGAGATTCGGGAAAAGACTGTTCCGGTTCCCGCTCGTCATGACGCCCCATGGGCTCGACATCCAGCGGGTGCCGGAGATCGGCTACGGAATGCGACTGGACCCGGCCTGGGACAGGCGGATCACGAGGAACCTCCGCGCGGCGGACTGTGTGACGGCCATCAGTCAGTCCGTTCGGCGTGAACTGGACATGATAGACCCTGGCAGGATCATCGATCTGCCGAACGGGATTCACGTGGCGCGGTTCGCCGGATCGCGGAGCGATTATCTTCACCGGCAACTGGCGATCGGGCCGGAATGCAGGATAGTGCTTTCGGTGGGAAGAAATCACGTCAAGAAAGGCTACGAATACGGCATTCGCGCGATTTCGAAGCTTGTTCATGAGCACGGGGTCAGGGACGTACGCTATGTGGTCATCGGGCAGGGGGTGACGGCGCATGCAAAATGCGTCGCGGACGGTAATGTGGACGGGTATGTATCGCTTGTCGAGCAGATGCCCCAGGAGAGTCTGATCGCGTGCTACAAGTCGGCGGACGTGTTTTTCTCACCGTCCATCATCGAAGGCCTGAGCCTGGTGAGCATCGAGGCGGTTGCCGCGGGTCTGCCATTGGTCGTGACCGATGTTCCGGGCAACGACGACGTGGTGCGGGAGACCGGATGCGGGATCATCGTGAGAGACCGGGATAGCGGTGACATGGCCGCCGGCCTGAATGCACTGCTGACCGACGATGCCAGGCGTGCTGCTCTCGCGGAGAAGTCCGTGCAAAGTGCAGGGGCGTACGACTGGGCCAGCATCGCGCGGCGCTATGTGGCGGTCTATCAGCGTGCGATCGACGAGACTCACACGTGATGCTCAGGTATTTCATCGCATCCCAGCAGCGGTGCATTGCACAGGTGCAGTCAGAATATGCAGCGGCCGGTAGGGCGACGGTAATATTTATATGACTGAATTGCGGTGAGAGTTAAACCCCTAGACCGTCATGGACTGTTTAATCCTTATTGCACCGGTGCTTGTAATTGCCATGCTTCAACAGCAGTCGGATCTTAGAGCGTAATGTAATCCAGAGTATGCAGCCACAGGGTACAACCAGAAAGTTTTCATGAATAATATAGTAAAGAATGAATCAGCCAGGGCGGGACCGACATGAATGCAATCAGCATATACCGAGCGGCACACTGGCTGTATCGCAATGGCGTACCCGTGTTGCCGAAGATTCTGCAGATGCTGATTTTTTTGCTGTTCAATAGTTATATTCCCTACCAGGCGGTGATCGGGTGCGGCAGCCGTTGTGGCCACCGAGGAATTGGCGTGGTCATCAATCGGGATGCTGTCATTGGCGACAATGTACTTATACGGGCGCATGTCACCATAGGAAAATTGAAACCCGATGGGCCGGCGCCTGTTATCGGAAGCAATGTCGAAATCGGTGACGGGGCAAAAATACTGGGTGGTGTCAGGGTTGGAGATGAAGCGGTTATTGGTGCAAATGCAGTCGTTATCAGTGATGTCCCGGTGGGTATGCTGGCTGTCGGTGTTCCCGCGGTGCTGAAGGCGATCAGGGCTGAATAAAACTGCTGCCGGTCACGTCAGGCCGGATGGCAGGGGTATCAGGGGATTTATGTGCGGTATTACGGGCATCCTCCATTATTCGAATCGTCCGGTTGATCGGGATGTGCTGTCCCTGATGACGGATACACTGGTTCACAGGGGGCCGGATGCGCAGGGCTTGTATGTAGATAAAAACATCGGCCTGGGACACCGGCGGTTGTCGATCATCGACCTGCAAACCGGCGACCAGCCGCTGGCGAGCGACGATGCTTCAACGGTCATCGTGTTCAACGGCGAGATATACAACTACCTCGAGATCAGGGATGAACTGGAATCCACCGGCGTGCGGTTCAGGACGGCATCCGATACCGAGGTCATCCTGAGGGCGTACGAAAAATGGGGTATCGCATGCCAGGAGCGCTTTAATGGTATGTGGGCGTTCGCCATCTGGGATGCCGGCAGGAAGGAGCTGTTTCTCTCCCGCGACAGGATCGGTGAAAAGCCGCTTTACTACTGCGAGTACGACAACAGCTTTCTGTTCGGCTCCGAAGCCAAGAGCCTGCTTCGCTACGGTGTTCCAGCGGAACCCGACATGGAAATGCTGGAATTGTACCTGACACTCGGCTATGTGCCGGCGCCGCATTCATTCTACAGGCGCCTGAAAAAACTCATGCCCGGTCATTGCCTGCTCGTCAGTGGCGGCAAGGTCACAGAAAGAACCTACTGGGAATTCCCGCAGGCGTCGGAGTCCGACATGCGTACGGACGTGTCCCTAATCGAGTCGGAATTCGAAGAGTTGCTGCATGACTCGGTGAGGATAAGGATGCGCAGCGATGTCCCGTTCGGCGCATTCCTGAGTGGTGGTCTGGATTCGTCGTGCATCGTCGCGTTGATGAGCGAAGCGGGGGCGCACAGCGTCGAGACATTCACCATCGGTTATGAAGAAGAAAGCTACGACGAGAGGCCGCTCGCCCGGCGGGTGGCATCGCGCTTCAATACGAATCATCATGAATTTGTCGTGGAAAAGGCGGTATTCGGGGATGCGCTGGCCAGGACGCTCCATCATTACGACGAGCCGTTCGGCGATTCGTCCGCGATACCGACCGGGATCGTGTCGAGGGAGGCCGGTGGATTCGTAAAGATGGTTCTGACGGGCGATGGCGGGGACGAGGTGCTGTCCGGCTATACCAGCTACCAGGGCGAGAAGTTTTCTGCCGCGTACCGGAAAATCCCCGGTGCTTTCCAGGGTGTCATGCCGGCCGTTGCCGGCCTGCTTGGCGCTTTCACGAAGGGAAGCCTGAGATACAGGCTGAACCGGGTCAAGAGCGTGACCGCGTCGGCCGCCCTCCCGTTCGAACGCAGGCTGATCAACAAGCTGTCCTGGGCTCCACCCGATGTCGTCAAGTCGCTGCTGGATGATTCCCGGCATGTCTATCCAGTTGAAGATTATATCGACGGCGTGCTGGGACAGTGTTCGTTTTCGGACCCGTTTTACCGGCTCATGTATTTTCACTTTGCGGTAACCCTGCCGGAAGGGATGCTGACCAAGGTGGACAGGATGAGTATGGCGTATTCGCTTGAAACCAGGCTGCCGTTTCTCGACCATCGACTTGTGGAACTGATGGCCGGGGTCGACAGGAATGTAAAAATGCGGGGCTACGAGCGCAAGTCGGTATTGCGGGGCACGGTCGGGAAAAGACTGCCGGGGGAAATCCTGAAGGCGCCAAAAAAGGGATTCGCGATACCCCTTCGCGAATGGTTCAAGGGAGACTCGTTCAATGACAGGCTCTCGGGTATCGATGCGGGCAGGGCCGGGATCAATGCACGGGTCGCGGACAGGATAATACAGGACAACCGGGCGGGCAGGAATGACTACGGCACCTTTATCTGGATGCTCGTGCTGCTGGACCAGTGGCGAATGGGCCAGGCATGAAGCGCATCCAGGCGGCACGCATGGCGGATCACCCTGACGGCCCGATACGGGTTCTGATATTCTCCCGTGATCCAGAATGGTTCGGCGGGGTGGTGAACTTTACCTCCTTGCTGATGAAAAGAATTGGCGGGCGTGTCGAATTCGAACATCTCCGGATCGGACGGCGTCGCGGCCACAACTCGGCCTTGCGCAGGTTCGTGCAACCGTTACTCGATGCCATCGAGCTGGTAAAAAGACTGCGCAGGAACAGGTATGACGTCATACATCTGAATCCGTCAATAAACCGCTCGTCGATCGTGAGAGACAGCCTTTTCCTGCTGGTGCTGAGGGCATTTGGCGTGAAAAACCTGCTCGTCTTCATACGCGGGTGGGATGACGACTATTTCGACAGGTTGCGAAACGGGTTCTTCGGGAGACAGGTCGTATTCAGGCTGTTCAGACAGGCGGCAAGGATCCTTGTGCTGGGTGAAAGGTTCAGGCAGGAACTCATCGCTGCGGGATTCAGTCCGGACCAGATTGGTGTGCTCTCGACCATGTTCGACGGTGACAGCCTCCTGGAGGTGAAGCGAAGCCGTCACGACGAAGCCGTCCAGCTGCTGTTCCTGAGCCGGCTGATATCCGACAAGGGCATCTTCGAACTGCTCGACGCGGTATGGGCCTGTGCGAGCGAGGGCATGGACGTCAGGCTCGTCATGGCCGGTGACGGCGAGGATGCGGCCAGGGCGAGAAAGTGGGTGGCGGACAATGACCTGTCGGATATCGTGCTGTTCCCGGGTTATCTCAGGGGGCGGGACAAGGGACAGGCCCTGGTGGATGCGGACCTGTTCGTGTTTCCTTCCTACTACGGTGAGGGCTGTCCCAATGCATTACTTGAGGCCATGGGCGCGGGTCTGCCGGTGATTACAACCAAGGTGGGCGGGATACCAGATGTTATCGAACACGAGGTCAACGGTATCCTGCTCGACGAGGTTAATCCCGGTGCCCTTCATGCGGCTCTGAAGAAGCTTGTTACGGATGCCGAACTGCGGGCCGGTATTGGCGATCGCAACCGGGAAAAGGCATGGAGAAATTACGAGGCCGGTGTGGTGAGCGGCAGGATTGCGGATATCTATGCAGATATCGCGTCGACATCATAAATTGAATTCACGCAGGGGAATGCAACCGTGACACCGGACACCGCCTCGCCAGTGTTTATCATAGGCACGCCGCGTTCGGGCACAACACTTGTCGCCAGGATGCTCGGGCGCCATTCCAGGCTGTTCTTCCCGGGCGAGACCCACTTCTTCGATGATGTTTATTCGCGCGCCGGGCGGCTGGGCGATCTCCGGGACAGCTCCGTGCGCCTGGAGATCGCGCGCCGTCTGCACGACCTTTACGAGCGTTTCTACGAACCGGATGACCAGCGGCGCGTATCCGGGCTGTATCCATCGGCGCAGGACCTGGCCGCGGCGCTCGAAGGGTGCACGGACTACGGCATGATCTTCGATCGCTTCATGAGCCTGCAGATGCAGGCGGAAGGCAAGGTCCGCTGGGGAAACAATGCGCCGCGCGACCTGTTCAGCGTGAGGGAAATCCGGCGGTTTTTTCCGGGCGCCAGGCTGATCATCTGCGTACGCGATATTCGTGCCTTCCTGTATTCCTACAAGGGCAAGTGGAAGGTGACCGGCGGCACTCACATGGCGCGCCTGAAGCGGCTCTATCATCCCGTGGTCACCTCCTACCTCTGGAAATCGAGCATGCAGCAACTGGCGCTGATTGAAGGGCTGGTCCCTCCGACCGACCGGATCCTCGTACGCTACGAAGACCTGGTAACCGAGCCCGAACGTACGGTGAAAAAGGTCTGCGCAACGATCGGGGAGGAATACGAGCCGGACATGCTCGCGGTCGAAGGGCACAACAGTTCAACGGCAGGCGAAGCCACGGGCATCTTCTCATCCTCCGTCGACCGCTGGCGGATGGAATTGTCGCCGGAAGAGATCGCCATCGGTCAGCACATCGCCGGCGGCCTGATCGGGCGGTTGGGTTACGAGACGACCCCGGTGCATGCGGGCCGGGCCAGGCTGCTCGCCATATGGTTGAGTACCCCCTTCGCGCTCTGGCGCGCACTCAGGGCCAACCGGGGCACGCGCGGCCCGCTGCTGCCCTACCTGTTCAGGCGGGTGGGTGCGCTGCTCGGCATCGGCCGGTAGCGGAACGACGGCCTGTGTGCGGCATCGCCGGTTTCGTGCTTCGCGGGGTGGACGACACCGCCAGCCTGCTGCGCGCCATGGCGGCCGTGATCGCACACCGGGGGCCCGATGACGAAGGCTTCCTGGAGACCCGGACGGGGGCGGGAGACCGCCGGGTCGGGCTGGTCCACCGGCGCCTGTCCATCATCGATCTCAGCACCGGGCACCAGCCGCTGGGTAACGAGGACGGCAGCATACAGATCGTTTTCAACGGCGAGATCTACAACTTCCAGGCGCTGCGCGACGAGCTGATCGCGCGCGGTCACCGGTTCAGGACAGCATCCGATACCGAAACCATCGTGCACGCCTACGAAGAGTACGGCGACGACTGCGTCGGCCGCTTCCGCGGCATGTTTGCCTTCGCGATCTGGGACGCGAAGCGCGAGCGCCTGCTGCTGGCCCGCGACCGCTTCGGCAAGAAGCCGCTGTATCTGTACGGGAGCGGCGATTCGTTCCTGTTCGCCTCCGAGATCAAGTCGCTCCTGCAATACCCGCCTGTCGAAAAACAGGTGGACACCGACGCCGTCTGGGAATACCTCGCCTACCGTTATGTGCCCGGTCCGCGTACCCTGTTCCGCAATATTCGCAAGCTGCAGCCTGGCTGCTGTGCCGTGTGGGAGAAGGGGCGGCTGCGGGAATGGAACTGGTACCGGCCGCCGGATTGCGACAGCCGGCCTGAGACAAGCATTCCGGAAGATCCGGTCGGTGCTTTCCTGGAACAGCTGGACGAGGCCGTCAGAATAAGAATGGTTAGTGATGTGCCTTTTGGTGCGTTTCTGTCCGGCGGCATCGATTCCTCGGCCGTGGTCGGCCTGATGAGCCGGCACAGCAACCATCCCGTGAAGACCTTCTCGGTCGGCTTCGCCGAATCGCAGTACAGCGAGCTGCGCTACGCCAGGGCTATAGCGGAACAGTTCGGTACCGAGCACCATGAACTGACCATTTCGCAGGATCACCTGATGGACGAGCTGCCGGCGCTGGTGCGTTTCAGGGATGCGCCGGTTGCGGAGCCCTCCGATATCCCGATTTACCTGCTGTCGAAGGAGGCACGCAGGACGGTGAAGATGGTGCTGACCGGCGAGGGCAGCGACGAGTTTCTCGGTGGCTATCCCAAACATGTATTCGAGCGCTATGCGGTTGGCTACCAGTTACTGCCATCCATGCTCCGTCACGGCTTGCTTGAGCCGCTGGTGCAGGCATTGCCCTACCGTTTTCGGCGCGCGAAGACCGCGGTCGTGAATCTCGGGCTGGAGGACTGGAATGAACGCATGGCCCGCTGGTTCGGCGCGCTCTCCTCGAAGGAACGGGCGGTGCTGGTTGCGTTGCGTCCGGACGCACCCGCTGTACCACCACCAGGTATACCGGCCCCCGGACCGAACAATACGGCACTAAGGAACATTCTCTGCTTTGACCAGACCAGCTGGCTGCCGGACAACCTGCTCGAGCGCGGCGACCGCATGACCATGGCCGCCTCGCTGGAGGCGCGCATGCCGTTCATGGATCACGAACTGGCGGCATTCGTCTCGGGCCTGCCCGATCACATGCGCGTGCACGGCCGGACCACGAAGTGGCTGCTGCGCGAAGCCATGCAGCGCCTGCTGCCGGCGGAGATCCTGGAGCGTCCCAAGGTCGGCTTCCGCGTGCCGGTCAATGCCTGGTTCAGGGGGCCGATGAAGGACTTCCTGTACGACCATCTGACCGCCGGGGATTCCAGGACGGCGGCTTATTACCGCAGACCTGCGCTGGATAAAATCCTCTCCGAGCATGTCGACGGCCGCCAGAATCACGAAAAGCTGCTGTGGTGCCTGCTGAATCTCGAGATCTGGCACCGCGAATTCCGGATCGGTGCATGAACCGCGTTGTCTGGCTGCTCAACCGCCTGCGTGTCATGACGGCGCGCGAGGTCCTGTTTCGCCTGCGACGGGCGCTGCGCCAGACCGGCGAGCGGTGGCGCGTCGCCGCCGGCTGGCAACCGCGGCCCGCGGCCGAGGTCAGACCGGCGCTGGCGCTGTTCGGCACGGATCCCGCACTCGTCCAGGCCTGGCAGCGGTCGTTCGGACTCGATACCGGCGGACTGCATGACTGCCTGGCCGGCCGTATCGATTTTTTCGGACACGGGGCGCTGGATGTCGGTGCGCCGGTGGCGTGGCAGCGCGATCCGGTGACCGGTACCGAGGCGCCGCGCGAATTCGGCAAGTCGATCGACTACCGCGACGACCGCCGGGTCGGCAACATCAAGTTCACCTGGGAACTGGGCCGCCACCAGCACCTGGTGCCGCTGGCGGTGGCCTATGCCGTGACCGGCGAGGCGCGCTATCGCCGTGCGCTCATCGAGCAGATCGAGGGCTGGATCGAGGACAATCCTTTTGCCATCGGGATCCACTGGTGCAGCGCGCTGGAGGTCTCGCTGCGCCTGGTGTCATGGGCGCTGGTCCACAGCCTGCTGGTGCTGCGCGACGGCGAGGAGGGGATATTCGACGGCGTGCGCGACCCGCGACGGCTCGGCGCATCCATCTACCAGCAGGCGTATTTCGTCCGGCATTTCCTGTCCCGTCATTCCTCGGCCAACAATCACCTGATCGGCGAATTGTGCGGCCTGTGGGTGGCCTGCCGGACCTTTGATCTCGGGGCGTCTGGAAGGGACTGGGCAGGCCTGGCACACGCGGAACTCGAGCGCGAGGCACGCCGGCAGGTGCACGCGGACGGGGTGGACAAGGAGCAGGCCAGCTTCTATCACCTGTGGGTGCTGGAATACCTGCTCTTCTGCTGGCTGGTGGGCCGGCGTGGCGGAGCGGAATTTTCCCCCGAATTCACCCGGACCATCCTGGCCATGGCACGCTTTCTCGAGGACATCCGTCCGGACGGCGGCGAGCCCCCGCAACTGGGTGACGCGGACGACGGCAGTGTGGCACGCTTCGTCCCCGCATGGAGCCGGCGGCCGTACCAGGAGGTGCTGGCGGCGGTGCATGCCGTGTTCGGCGATGCCGGTCCGGACGGTTCCGACAAGGCCTTCTGGTACCGCGCGATCCTGCCCGGGGGTGCGCAGGTGCAACCGGCGCTGGATTGGCGGCGCGTCTACCCGGTGGTTTACCCGCAGGGCGGTTACGTCGTCATGGGCGGCGCGGGCTGTCACCTGGTGTTCGATGCCGGGCCGCTCGGCTACCTCGGCATCGCCGCCCACGGCCACGCCGACGCCCTGAGTTTCTGTCTCGCCATCGACGGTGTGTGGTGGCTGGTGGACCCGGGGACCTATGCCTATCACAGCGCGCCAGCCTGGCGCGGCTATTTCCGGGGCACCTCGGCGCACAATACCGTCCGGGTCAATGGCACCGACCAGTCGCGCATCGGTGGGGCCTTCCTGTGGCTGCACAAGGCGCGCGCCTCGATCCTGGAGGTTGATAATAATGAATATATACAATATGTTAAGGCATCGCACGATGGCTACCGGGACGATGGCATCACCCACGTGCGGGAACTGCGCTGCCAGCCCGGGGCGGGTGAGATCGAGGTGCTGGATAGCCTCGAAGGTACACCGCCGGATTCGGCTGAGATCTTCTTCCACTTCGCGCCGGACATTCATCTGACGCGCGGGGCTGCCGACAATTGCTGGACAGCGACACGGAAGGGCTACGGGCGAACACTGCAACTCTATACAGATCCCGCCTGGCAGTTCGAATGTCGCCGCGGCGGTACAAATCCGATTTCGGGGTGGTATTCTCCCGCGCTCGAGGAAAAGCTGCCGGCACCGACGCTGCGCGGGCAGGCAGGTCCGCCGGCGTCGCGACGCTGCCGGACCCGCATCGTGATCGGCGGGCGGGCGCAGAAAAATTACGTCAGGCGTCAGAATCAAGGAAATGAATTGATATGAGAATCAGTATCTTCGGCCTCGGATACGTGGGCGCGGTCTCCGCCGGCTGCCTGGCCAGGGAGGGTCACACCGTGATCGGCGTCGATCCCTACCAGCCCAAGGTCGATCTGATCAATGCCGGCCAGACGCCGGTGATCGAAAAGGATATCGGTGAGATCATCGAGCGCGCGGTTGCCGACGGCCTGCTCGGCGCCACGCAGGATGTCCGGCAGGCGGTGTTCGACACGGAGATATCGCTGATCTGCGTCGGCACGCCCAGCCAGGCCAATGGCAGCCTCGACCTGAAGTACGTGCGCAAGGTCTGCGAGGAGATCGGTGCCGCACTCCGGGAGAAGGCGGATTTCCATGTGGTCGTGGCGCGCAGCACCATGCTGCCCGGCAGTATGCGCTCGATCGTCATCCCGGTGCTGGAAGCGGCCTCCGGCAAACACGCCGGCGTGGAGTTCGGCGTCTGCAACAATCCCGAGTTCCTGCGCGAGAGCACGGCGGTCTACGACTATTATAATCCGCCCAAGACGGTGATCGGCGAGACCGATGCGGCCGCCGGCGACAGGCTGGCCAGCCTCTATGCGCATCTCGACGCGCCCCTGGTGCGCACCTCGGTGGAGACGGCCGAGATGGTGAAATATACCGACAATGTCTGGCATGCGCTGAAAGTCGGCTTCGCCAACGAGATCGGGAACATCTGCAAGGCCGCCGGCATCGATGGCCACGAGGTAATGGAGATTTTCTGCAAGGACACCAAGCTGAACCTGTCATCTTATTATATGAAGCCCGGATTCGCGTTCGGCGGCTCCTGCCTGCCCAAGGACGTGCGGGCGCTGACCTACAAGGCGCGGGCCTCCGACATCGACGTGCCGATTCTGAACGCCATCATTCCCAGCAACCAGAAACAGATCGAGAAGGGCCTGGCGATGATCACCGAAAAGGGCAGCAGGAAGGTCGGTATACTCGGCTTCAGCTTCAAGGCGGGGACCGACGACCTGCGCGAGAGCCCGCTGGTCGAGGTGATCGAGCGCCTGATCGGCAAGGGCTACGACATCAGGCTCTACGACAAAAATGTGAGGATCGCCAGCCTGGTCGGCGCCAACAGGGACTATATCCTCAATCATATCCCGCACATCTCAAAGCTGATGGTGGACAGTATCGAGGAAGTAGTGGCCCATGCCGACATCATCGTGATCGGTAACGGTGCCGAGGAATTCCGCGCGATCGCCGAGTCGATACCCGCGGGCAAGCGGGTCGTCGACCTGGTCAGGATCAGCGACCGGCGGTCATCTGAGGAAGCCGGTTATGACGGCATTTGCTGGTAGTCGCCCGGTGTCATGACAACGGGCGATGGCAAACAAAGGCGTATCTTGATTATCGTCGAGAACCTGCCATCACCCTTCGACCGGCGGGTATGGCAGGAGGCGACCACCCTGAAGCAACACGGCTACGGGGTCTCCATCATCTGCCCGACCGGCAAGGGCTACGAGGGAAAATACGAGGAGATCGACGGCATCCATATCTACCGGCACAATCTGCCGCTGGAGGCGGAGGGTGCGCTCGGCTATCTGCTGGAATATTCGACCGCGCTGTACTGGGAATTCGTGCTGGCCTGGAAGGTGCTGTTCAGACATGGTTTCGACGCCATCCATGCCTGCAACCCGCCGGACAACATCTTCCTGATCGGCGGTTTCTTCAAGCTGCTGGGGAAGAAGTTCCTGTTCGATCATCACGACATCAATCCGGAGCTGTACGAGGCCAAGTTCGGCAGGCGCGATTTCCTCTACAAGGTGATGCTGGCCTGGGAGCGCTGGACATTCCGGCTTGCGGACGTCTCCATCGCGACCAATGAATCCTACCGGAAGATCGCCATCGAGCGCGGCGGCATGAATCCCGAGCGGGTGTTCGTGGTTCGCAGCGGACCCAGGCTGGATCGCCTGAAGATCTATCCGCCGGTGGAGGAATTGAAGCAGGGCAGGAAATACCTGGTCGGCTACGTGGGCGTGATGGGCAGGCAGGAAGGGATCGACTACCTGCTGCAGGCGGCGAAATATATCGTGCATGACAAGGGTCGCACGGATGTGCACTTCGGGCTGGTGGGCGGCGGGACCTCGCTGGAGGAAATGAAGTCGCTTGCCGCCACCCTGGACATCGCCGGCCATGTGACCTTCACCGGGCGGGTGCCGGATGACGAGATGCTGGCCATGCTGAATACGGCCGATGTCTGCGTGAACCCGGACGTCGCCAACGAGATGAACGACAAGTCCACCATGAACAAGATCATGGAGTACATGGCGCTGGGCAAGCCCGTCGTACAGTTTGACCTGACCGAGGGGCGTTACTCCGCCCGGGAGGCATCGCTGTACGCCCGCAGGAATGATGTGGCAGACCTGGCAGAAAAGATACTCTATCTCTTGGACAGGCCGGAAGAACGTGCCAAGATGGGCCAATATGGCAAGCAACGCGTTGAAAACGTTCTTGAATGGCGGCATGAGGAGCCAAAACTGCTGGCGGCATATGATGCCTTGTTCGCCAGCTAGTGCGGGGTAAGGGGCAATGGAAAACAGGATCGGACAGCCGGTAATCTGGAAATCCCCCCCGGTGTTCTGGGTGCTGCTGGGCAGTATCGCCGTGCTTGCGGGATTCGCCTTTCAGTTCACCATCGCCGATATGGTGCACCGGTGGAACACCATGGAGGAATACGGTTACGGTTACCTGATTCCGGTAATAACGCTGTTCCTGGTCTGGCAGCGCAAGAACCAGCTGGCGGTGATCGAGTTCAGACCGTCCTGGGCCGGGCTTGTGCTGGTCGTCCTGGGCGGCCTGCTGTTTTTCCTCGGCGCCGTTGCCACGACGCACACCCTGTCGCAGTACGGCCTTGTCGTCACGGTGCTGGGCGTGGCGCTGGCACTACTCGGCTGGGAAGCCTTCAGGATCATCATGGTCCCGCTCGCCCTGCTGTTCTTCATGGTCCCGCTGCCCCCCTTCATCTACAACAACCTGTCGACGAAACTGCAGCTCGTCTCGTCCCAGCTGGGCGTCGACGTCATCCGCCTGTTCGGCATCAGCGTCTATCTTGAAGGCAACGTGATAGATCTCGGTACGTACAAGCTGCAGGTTGTCGAGGCCTGCAGCGGCTTGCGTTACCTGTTTCCGCTCGCCTCGCTCTCATTCGTGGCCGCGTACATCTACGTCGGCGCCTTCTGGAAAAAGGCGGTAATTTTCCTCTCGAGCATACCTGTCACCGTTCTCATGAACAGTTTCCGGATCGGCGTGATCGGCGTGCTGGTCGAGTACGGGGGTACCAGCCAGGCGGAAGGGTTCCTGCACTATTTCGAGGGCTGGGTCGTTTTCATGGCCTGCATCGCCATCCTGGTGCTGGAAATGGCGCTGCTCGCCAGGATCGGCGGCAGCCGGTTGTCGCTGGCCGATACCTTCGCCATCGAGCTGCCCGATGCCCTGCCGTCCAGTCTCGAAAGACGCGGAAGGAAGCTCAGCCCGTTCTCGTGGTCCGTGCCGGTCCTGCTCGCCGCGCTGGCGGTAACCAGCCTTTATGTGCATGATAAGCATAACGTCATACCGGACCGCCGGGTGTTCGCGGAGTTTCCGCTGGCTTTCTCCGGGTGGCGGGGGGTTACGGGGAAACTGGAGGAAAATATCCTCGCATCTCTCAAGACGGAAGACTATATCATCGCCGATTACCAGAACGACGCCGGTCAGGTGGTCAACTTCTATGTGGCCTATTACGCGGATCAGGCCGCCGGTTCGGCAGCGCATTCGCCGCGCGCCTGTATCCCGGGCGGCGGCTGGCTGATAAAGGATCTTTCCGTCCGCCCGGTCGACGGTGTCAGCCTAGGTGGCCGGCCGCTGATGGTGAACCGCCTGGTGATCAAGAAGGATAACTACACCCAGCTCGTTTACTACTGGTTCCAGCAGCGCGGGCGCAATATCACCAACGAGTGGCTGGTGAAGTGGTACCTGTTCTGGGACGCCATGACCCGGAACCGCACGGATGGGGCACTGGTTCGCCTGACGGCCCTGGTTTCCCCGACCGAAGATCTGGCGGATGCCGACAGGCAGCTGATCGGCTTCGCCAGGGACGTGATCCCGTATCTTTCTGACTACATTCCGGATTAATTCCGCAGGGACAGCTGGCTGGTCGGATGCCCCGGTATACATCCGGGCCACCCGTGCAGCAGGAAACCGTTGCAGGTTTCTTGCAGCTCCGGGAAACGCCGGGATGGAGCGTGTTGGATTAAGGAAGGTCTGATTTATTCGTCATTCCGGGCGCAGCGCAGCGTAGACCCGGAATCCAGATGATAAGATTCAGGCTGTTACTGGATTCCGGCCTGCGCCGGAATGACGGAAAAATGAATGCTTCAGGGTTTCCCTAAAAATTTTGCTTCCGTCGAGAGCGGCCAACGTGTTTGAAACAGCAAGTCAACCGATCATGGGGCTGGGAGAGCACCTTGCGGAGGCGAATGTGCCGGCCGAGCTGGCCAATCCGCTGACATTGCTCCTGCCACTGATCGTGGCACTGGTCATCAGCATGCTCGTGATACCGGTCATGGTGCGTCTGGCCCCGCATTTCGGCCTGCTCGACAAACCGGATCCACGCAAGGTGCATGCACGGCCCGTCCCGCGGGTCGGCGGCTTCGGTATCTTTCTGGGATCGATTATACCGATCGTGCTCCTGATGCCGGTCGACCAGACACTGCTAGCATTCCTTGCCGGCGCTCTGGTGCTGTTCGTTTTCGGTGTGCTGGATGACGGCCTGGAACTTGGCCACTACGCCAAGTTCGCCGGTCAGTTTATTGCCGTGTGCATCGTGATCTACTGGGGCGATGTATACGTGACCCGGCTTCCTTTCCTGCAGGGCGACGTCATAAGCGATGCCGCCGGGCGGCTGTTCACGCTCTTTGCGATGGTCGGGATGATCAATGCCATCAACCATTCGGATGGGCTGGATGGACTCGCGGGTGGGGAAGCCATGCTCAGCCTTTGCTGTATTGCCTGGCTCTCGTTCCTTGCAGATGGCATCCTCGTTGCCTTTATCGCCTTGTCGCTGGTCGGCGGCCTGCTGGGTTTCATGCGTTACAACACCCATCCTGCGACCATCTTCATGGGTGACGGGGGCAGCCAGTTTCTGGGCTACACGCTTGGCTTCCTGGCGGTGCTCCTCACCCAGCAGGTCAATACGGCGCTGAGCCCGGCCCTGCCCGCGCTGGTACTTGGCCTGCCGATCGCGGATATCATCGCTGTGTTCGTGATGCGCGTTTACAGGAAAATGAACTGGTTCCGGGCGACGCGCAACCACATCCACCATCGACTGCTGGACCTGGGTTTCTTCCACTACGAGTCGGTGGTCATCATCTACTCGATCCAGACGCTGCTCGTCGTGTGTGCCACGATGATGCCCTACGAGGCTGATATATCGGTGCTCGGGCTGTACCTTGCCATCGTCGCAGCTGTATTCCTGTTTCTCATAATCGCCGAGCGCACGGGATGGCGGGCGCATGCGAAAGCGACCGGCAAAACGGACGCGGACGAAAGGGAGCATGCGAAGATCGGCAGGCTGCTGAGTACGCTCTCGGTCTGGACACTGGCGGTCGGGCTTTCCCTGTTCCTGGTGGCGGGCTCGCTGCTGGCCACGCGCATCCCGCCGGATTTCACCCTGATGGCCATGGTGTTGTGCGGCCTGATGCTGGTGCGATTGACCGTCGTTAACACGGCGCGCTTCCTGCCCTTGCGCGCCCTGTGTTACATGGCAATCGCCTTTGTCGTCTATCTCGTCAATACCTATCAACCGGCCTACCTGATGGGGGCCGACCCGGTAACCTATATCTTCTTCGCAATCATGGTGCTTGGCATCGCCACGGCGATCCGGTTCTCCGAAAAGGGCGACTTCGCCCTGACGCCGACCGATTTCCTGGTAATCATAGCCGTATTTTCACTGGCGATCCTTTCAAGCCGGGGCGTCGTCGACAGCAGAATTACAGCTATAACGCTCAAGGCAATCATTCTCTTCTACGGTTGCGAACTGATCCTGAACTGGATGCGGTACCGGTGGAATATATTTACCGTGTCCACCCTGATCTCGTTGCTCGTGATCTCTTTACGTGGTATGGATTTGTTATCAATGAGTGGATAATTTTGACCATTCCTGGACTACATCATGAGTAAATCCAAAATAGCGCTGATTACAGGCATTACCGGGCAGGACGGCTCCTACCTCGCAGAATTCCTGCTTGACAAGGGTTATACCGTGCACGGAATCAAGCGCAGGGCCTCATCGTTCAACACTGACCGCATCGATCACCTGTACCGCGACCTGCACGAGTCGCATGTCAGGTTCATCCTGCACTATGGCGACCTGACGGACTCGACCAACCTGATTCGCATCATCCAGCAGGTGCAGCCCGACGAGATCTACAACCTTGCCGCCCAGAGTCACGTGGCGGTGTCCTTCGAGACGCCGGAATATACGGCCAATGCGGATGCGCTTGGCACGCTGCGCCTGCTCGAGGCGATCAGGATACTGGGGCTCGAGCGGAAGACCCGCTTCTACCAGGCCTCGACCAGCGAGCTGTTCGGCAAGGTGCAGGAGGTACCGCAGAAGGAAACCACGCCGTTCTATCCGCGCAGCCCGTACGCGGTGGCCAAGCTGTATTCCTACTGGATATGCGTCAACTACCGCGAGGCCTACGGTATCTATGCCTGCAACGGCATCCTGTTCAACCACGAGTCACCGGTGCGCGGCGAAACCTTCGTGACGCGCAAGATCACCCGGGCCGTGGCGCGTGTCAAGCTCGGTCTGCAGGAAAAGCTGTATCTGGGAAACCTGGACGCAAGACGGGACTGGGGCCATGCCAGGGACTACGTGAGTATGCAGTGGCTGATGCTGCAGCAGGACGAGCCGGACGATTACTGTATCTCGACCGGTGTGCAGTATTCGGTAAGGGATTTCGTCAACGCCGCCTGCAGGGAAGTCGGGATCCAACTGCGCTGGGAAGGTGAAGGAGTGAATGAAAAGGGGGTCGATACTCACAGCGGGAAAATACGTGTGGAGGTGGACCCGCGCTACTTCCGCCCGACCGAGGTGGAAACGCTGCTGGGCGATTCGACCAAGGCCCGCGAGAAGCTGGGCTGGGTACCGGAGACAACGCTGGAGGACATGGTCGCCGAGATGGTGCGCGAGGACCTGAAGATCGCCGAGCGTGACGAGCTTTGCAAGCGCGAGGGATACCAGACATTCGACTACCACGAATGAGCGGGATCATGCGCGGATTACTTATATTCCCGCTTGATAACGGCCGCGGGGGATTATGGGATAGGTTCTAGACAATCCGAATGGAAAAAGAAGCAAGGATTTATGTTGCCGGACATCGCGGCCTGGTCGGCTCCGCCATCGTCCGGTGCCTGCAACGGGCTGGCTATGCAAACCTGGCCACCCGCAGCAGCGCGGAGCTCGACCTGCGCGAACAGGCGGCGGTGCGTGATTTCTTCTCGTCCGAAAGGCCGGACTATGTGTTCCTCGCCGCCGCAAGGGTCGGCGGCATACTGGCTAACGACAGCTTTCCTGCCGACTTTCTTTACCAGAACCTCATGATCGAGGCGAATGTCGTCGAGGCGGCGCGCGTAACCGGTGTGAAAAAGCTGCTCTGTCTGGGAAGCACCTGTATCTATCCAAAAATGGCGCCACAACCGCTCAGGGAGGAATACCTGCTCACCGGCCCGCTCGAGACGACCAACGAATGGTACGCGGTTGCCAAGATTGCCGGCATCAAGCTGTGCCAGGCCTACCGGCGGCAGTACGGCTGCAATTTCATCTCGGCCATGCCGACCAACCTGTACGGACCGGCCGACAATTTCGATCCCGAATCCTCCCATGTCCTGCCGGCGCTGATCCGGAAGTTCCACGATGCCAGGATAAATGACCGGCCATCGGTCGCCATTTGGGGTACCGGCAGGCCGCGGCGGGAGTTCCTGCATGTCGACGACTGTGCGGATGCCTGTCTGTATCTGATGCGGCACTACGATGACGGGCGGATCATCAATATCGGCGTCGGCGCAGACATGTCCATCAGCGAGCTGGCGATCCTGGTAGGGAAAGTGGTGGGGTACGCGGGCGAGATCACCTATGATCACGGCAAGCCCGATGGCACACCGCGCAAGCTGGTCGACGTCACCAGGATCAACAGGCTCGGCTGGCGGGCCAGGATCGGACTGGAGGCGGGGATCGGCAGCACCTACCAGTGGTATCTTGAACACGTGGCCGGGCGGTGATTGTCTGAAGTAAAATCGGATTGCCACGCAATCCATGGAAGAACGCGGAATTATTCATTTCAAAGCTACCCGGTATTGGTAGGATGAAAGGTTCTGGGGGGCTGCAGATGCCTTGCCTGACATTTCTGTCAGGTTTGCGGGCGACGTGAAGTCAGCGATGCGCTGTTTTTCACCCGGGGTATTTTTAGAGTAGATTCTAAAGATCGCTTCGCTGCGCCCGCAATGAGTGGATGCAGGGACCAATCGGGGGTTCCCGTTGTTTACCGTATGCCATCTGCCCTGACGCAGCGAAATTATCTGGAGGAATGCAATGTTTTTGAAAGTTAACAAGGTCCGTTTCGTGGCGGCAATGCTGCTGACTGCAATCGTACTCACCGGTTGCGGCGGGGCTGAAGAACGCAAGTCCAAGTACCTCGAGCGGGGCAAGACCTACTTCGAGGAGCACAACTACGATAAGGCGGAAGTGGAATTCAAGAACGTACTGCAGATCGATCCAAAAACCGCGGCACCCTTTTACTACTTGGGACGTATAGCAGAGCAAAAACAGGATTGGCGCAAGGCATTCGGGCTGTACAGCAAGGCCGTGGAGCTGGATCCAGAACAGCTGGAGGCGCGTATCCGGCTGGGGCATCTGTTGCTGCTGGGCGGTGAAATCGACAGGGCCGGTGAACAGGTCGATGAGGTATTGTCCAGGGAGGCGGATAATATCGATGCACTGGCGCTCAGGGCATCAATCCTGATTCGAAGTGACAAGATCGATGAGGCGATCACGACGCTGAAAGGCGTGCTGTCGACGATGCCCGGTCATGAGGAAGCCGCCGTGGTGCTTGCCGGAATTTATACGAAGCAGGGCAAGGATGACGAGACAATCGAGGTACTGGAGAGTGCCAGCGCTGCGAAACCGGAAAGCGTTGTCCTGCGCTTGAACCTCATCAACGCATATCTGAATGCCGAGCAGGATGACAAGGCCGAGGCACTCATGATCGCGCTCATAGAAGGGTATCCGGACGAGCTGCAATACCGTGTGACATTGGCTTCCTTCTATGTCCGGAGAAACCAGCACGACAAGGCTGAAGCGGTCCTGCGTAAGGCTATCGAAGACGCCCCGGATGACCCCCAGCGCTACCTGTTGCTGGTCGACTTTTTCAAGAAGACACAGGGACTGGACAAGGCCATTGCCGAGCTCAAGAAGCTCTCCGACTCAGAGCCTGATCTGGCGGTGCTGCAGTTTGCCCTTGCCGGGCTGTATGCGGGGAAGGGACAGTTTGACAAGACGGAGGCGGTCTACCGTACCCTGGCCGACAAATACGGCACTGAGCCTGACGGACTCAAGGCCAGAACCGCTATCGCTACCTTGCGTGCCCAGGCAGGAAAGAACGATGAGGCGAAAAGCCTGCTGCAGGAGGTCCTCGCCGAGAATCCGCGTGACAGTGATGCATTGATGCTGAAGGGTCGCCTGCAATTGCAGGAAAAAAACTATACCGACGCCATTTCAACCTTCCGCTCTGTGCTGAAGGATCAGCCTGAATCGGCTGATGTGCTGCTGTTGCTGGCGTCGGCGCACCAGGCAAACGGAGAAAAGGAGCTGGCACTGGAGAACCTGTCACGCGCGGTGCAGGTGCAGCCGACCAACGTCAGCGCACGCCTGAGTCTGGCCCGTTACCAGGCATCCAGCGGGGATTTGGACAGCGCCCTGGAGAATGTCAACGCCGCGCTTGCGGCAGAACCCGCCAATGTACTGGCCCTGCGCGCCAAAGCCGAATTGCTCGCAAAACAGGGCGATGTGGGAGAGCTGGAGGCGGTGCTTGAACAGCTCGAGAAGGCCTCCCCCGAGTCCGGTCTGGGGGCCTTCGGCAAGGGCCGTCTGTACAGATCACAGAAGAAATATCCCGAGGCTGTCGCGGCATTTGAAGAGGCATTGAAGCGGGAGCCGGACTCCATCCTGGCTCTGACAGAGCTCGTCAATACCGAAGTCACCAGCGGTGACGCCGATGGTGCGATCAAGCGCCTTGACGCACTGCTGGCGGCGAAACCTGACCATCGTGCAGCGCATTTCCTGCTCGGTAGTGTCTACCTGGCAAAGCAGGATTATGTCAGCGCGGAAAAGGAATTCACCCGCCAGCTCGAGACGAACAACGAAAGTGCCATGGTCTACCGCCAGCTAGCCGCAAGCCGGCTCGGTCAGGGCAACAAAGACGGGGCGATCCAGGCGCTCCGGGACGGGCTGCAGGCGATTCCCGACGATCCCGGTCTGCTGCTGAACCTCGCCGCCGTATACACCAATATCGGCGATCTCGAGGCTGCAGCCGAGGCCTACCAGCAAGGTATCGATACCGCGCCGGACGATATCCGCTTCCCGCTCGGGCTTGCCGGTATCCACGAGCGGCAGAAAAAGTACGAGGAGGCGATATCCATCTACGAAAAACTGCTCGAAAAGTCACCCGATAACCTGATCGTGGCCAACAACCTCGCGGTGCTCCTGTCCGAGCGGCGGGACGATGAACAGAGCAGTAACAGGGCGATGGAGCTGGCACTGAAGCTGGCGGACAGCGATCAGCCCGCGTTGCTGGACACCCTTGGCTGGATATATTACAAGTCGGGAAACTATGACAAGGCTGCAGAGGTGTTGTCTACGGTGGTGGAGAAGGCGCCGGATACCGGGATTTTCCGCTACCACCTGGGTATGACCTACTACAAGCAGGGTGATTACCGCGCGGCGCGCGAAATCCTGTCCAAGGCCGTCGCAGAAGATCAGCAGTACGACGGCGTGGAAAAGGCACGCCAGGTATACGAGGAAATCCGCAACAAGTAGCAATCCTGTCCGGGTTGCCGCCGGGTGCCACCCCGGGCATCGTCCGGGGTGGCTGACGCCGCGTCTGGCAGGCGCTTGTTGCTGTTCAGGGCCGGCGCAATGCCTGTAATTTCCAACTTTCCCGTCGTCGCGAGACATGTGCGGTATCGCCGGCCCTGCTACGACGCGCAATCGAGCTGCGGGCGTTGGGTGCGCAGGATGAGGAGTGAAACGATAACAGCAGACGGTTCCATTCACTTTCGCACGCGGCGTATGCCGTGCGGGGCGCAAGGCGGGGTGTGGGGATGGGCGGTCGCGACATGAAGGAATCGGGTGTCCGTGTGTGAATAGTATCGGTGTGATCAGTTACGGTACCGGGGCGGCGCTGTTCCTGGTACTCACACTCGTCCTGCTGACCGGCCAGCAGGGCAGGTCGCACAAGAATGCCTTCAAGTTCGCGTCGGTCACCAGCACGGTCTGGCTGGGTTTCACTGCGCTGACCATTTTCAGGGAGGCCGCATTCGTTTCCTACCTGGTGGAGCCGGTGCGAAGCTTCTCGCTGCTGCTGTTCCTGGGTCACGTCCTGATGTCGTCCGTTACCGATACCCGGCTTGCAGACCGGCGCTTCCGCAAGGCAAGCGTATTCGCTGCAAGCTATACGATATTGCTTGTCAGCATCGTCCTCTACCGGTTGTTTGCCGGACCGGCAGCGACCAGCATCATGGGTTTCGACCTGCTCTATGCCGGTTTGCTGGTAATGTCGATTTCCGGGCTCGTACTGGTCGAGCAGATCATGCGCAATGCCCACGTGGAATCTCGCCGCGCGGTTAAGTATCTCTGCATCGGCCTGGCCGTAATATTCGCGTTTGATTTCTACCTGTATTCCACGGCACTGATGTTCCAGGGACTGGACGTAACAGTATGGCATGTGCGCGGTTTCGTGAACGGAATGGCCGTCCCGGTCCTTTCGGTTGCCATCGCGCGTGATCCCAGGCTTTCTCTCGATATCTTCGTGTCCCGGCGCATGGTGTTTCATACCACGGCGTTGGTGGCCACCGGGCTGTACCTGCTGGCGATGGGTGCCGGCGGGTACTACATCCGCAACCTCGGCGGCCACTGGGGAACGGTCCTGCAGATTCTTTTTCTGTCGGGCGCCGTCCTGGTCCTGTTGGTGCTGTTTTTCTCGGGAAGGGTCAGGGCCAGCATGCGGGTACTCATCAACAAGCATTTCTTTCATTACAAGTACGACTACCGCGACGAGTGGCTGCGTTTCATCCGGACGCTGTCGTCGGGCCAGCCGGATGACCGCCTGCGTGAACGGGCGATTCATTCAATCGCGGAGATCATCGACAGCCCCGGCGGCGTATTGTGGATGCGCCAGATAAACCACTTCGAGCCGGTGGCCAACTGGCAGATGAAGGTTTCGTCGATTGATACGGTCGACGGGAGCCATCCATTGATTACCTTCCTTTCGGCGCGTGAATGGCTCATCGACATCGACGAATTCGAGCGTGACCCGGAACTCTACACCGGCCTTGTATTGCCGGAATGGCTCGAGAGCATGCCGGGTGCCTGGCTGGTGGTCCCGCTCATCGTGCATGATTACATGCTGGGTTTCATCGTGCTGGCGCGCTCGCCTGCGCAGCAGCACTTCAACTGGGAGGATTCCGACCTGGTCAAGACGGCCGGGCGCCAGGTGGCCGTGCACCTCGCCCAGCTGGAGGCATCGCAGGCACTTGCCGAGGCCAAGCAATTCGAAGCCTGCAACCGCTTGACCTCCTACGTGATGCATGATCTGAAGAACCTTATCGCACAGTTGTCGCTGGTGGTTACCAATGCCGCCAGGCACAAGGGGAATCCATTGTTCATGGAAGACGCGATCACTACTGTGGACAACTCGGTCCAGAAAATGAATCGTCTGCTGGAACACCTGCGCAGCGACGCGATACAGGCTCAGGAAACAGTCCTGGTCGACATCTGCGGACTGCTCGGCGAAGTGGTGGAAACCATGTCCGCCAACCATCCCGTGCCGACCCTGGATTGTCAGGCCATGGGTATACACATCATCGCCAACCGCGACCGCTGCAGTGCGATCATAGGACACCTGATCAGAAACGCGCAGGACGCAACACCCGATGAAGGCAAGGTGATCGTACGCCTGTTCAAGCGTACGGACCGCGCGATCATCGAGGTGCAGGATACCGGGTGCGGAATGGACGAGTCCTTTATCAGGGATCGTCTGTTTCGACCTTTCGAAAGCACCAAGGGCAAGGCGGGGATGGGCATCGGCGTATACGAGGCGCGTGACTACATTCACAGGCTGGGCGGCGACATCGACGTGATCAGTCGCGTGGGCGAGGGATCCACCTTCAGGATCAGGCTGCCCATTAGCGAAGCGAGCTGAAATATCGTAAAGTGGAAATATTCCGAGACGATATAATCGTGATGGACGCATCCAGCCGAAAAATACTGGTAATCGAAGACGACCCGGGGTTGCAGACACAACTGCGCTGGTGCTTCGAGAATTTCGATGTGGTGATCGCCGGTGACCGCGAGACGGCAATGAATGCGCTTGTGCAGCACCAGCCGCCGGTAATCACGCTTGACCTCGGGTTGCCGCCCGATGCCGACGGTACCAGCGAGGGATTCGCCCTGCTCGGCGACATACTGCTCAAGGCGCCGCATTCAAAGATCATCGTGGTCACCGGTAACAACGATCGAGAACATGCCACCCGGTCCGTGGCGATGGGTGCATATGATTTCTTTTACAAGCCGATCGACGCCGACATGCTGGATCTGATCGTCAACCGCGCCTACCGCGTCTATGAACTCGAGGAGGAGAACCGCCGCCTGAGCACAAGGCAGGCGGAATCACCGCTGGAGGGCGTGATCACCGGAAGCGACAGTATGCTGCAGGCCTGCCGGACGGTCGAGAAGGTGGCGCCGACCGACACCACGGTCCTGATACTCGGTGAATCCGGTACCGGCAAGGAATTGCTTGCCCGCTCCCTGCATGGCCTGAGTGCGCGTCACGAAAACCGCTTCGTGGCCATCAACTGCGCGGCGATTCCCGAGAATCTGCTGGAGAGCGAACTGTTCGGGTACGAGAAGGGAGCCTTTACCGGTGCCGCCAAGCAGACACCGGGAAAGATCGAGACCGCATCGGGCGGCACGCTGTTCCTCGACGAAATCGGCGACATGCCGCCATCGCTGCAGGCCAAGCTGCTGCGTTTCCTGCAAGAGCGCGTAATCGAGCGTGTCGGTGGCCGCAAGGAGATACCGGTTGACGTGCGTGTCATCTGCGCGACCCACAAGGACCTGCACGAACTGATCCGCGCCAGCCAGTTCCGCGAAGATCTTTATTACCGGATCAGCGAGGTCACCATCAGCATACCCTCGCTCAAGGATCGCGAGGGCGATTCGCTGCTGCTGGCGCGCGTTTTCCTCGAACGAATCAGCAAGCAGCAGGGCAAGATGGGATGCCGCTTCAGCCCGGACGCCATGGCCGCCATCGAGAACTACGGCTGGCCAGGTAACGTCAGGGAACTGGAGAACCGGGTCAAGCGTGCGGTCATCATGGCGGAGAACAAGCTGATCACGGCGCAGGACCTCGAACTCGGCAGTGGTTCGCCGGATGAGCTGGCGACCTTCAACCTGCGGGAGATCCGTGATCGCTGCGATCGCCAGGCGATCGTGCGCGCCCTGAACCACGTCGGTGGCAAGGTTTCACAGGCAGCCGACCTGCTCGGCATCAGCCGCCCCACCATGTACGACCTGCTGCGCAAGTTCAATCTCAAGCCGAAGTGAAGGCTGCTCGCGCGGGACTATGAGTAGGTTTCAACCGGGTGACGCCCGGCCAGACTGACGTTCCGGCCACACCATGGCGCAGACCCGGTATCCGGTTGCCGCGGTTCAAGCTGTTACCGGTCTCCGGCCCGCGCCGGCATGTCGGTGTCCGTGAACCACGGTCAATCGGCCGACAGTCCCACCGTGTCAGGACGGGTTTTGCGGCGGGTTATTTTTCCGTGTGTTTCCGTCTCCCTCGAGCAGCGGCGTCATGCCCCTCACGCCGGGTGAATCACTGCCCCAGCGCACCCTCCAGATGCACCCGGAAATCGCCTGCGTCCTTGTACCCGACAAGCCGTGATCCGCGAATTTCGCTGCCATCCTTGTCGAAAAACAGGATCGCCGGCGGGGCGAACAGGTCGAAACTGTTCAGCAGGGCCAGGTCCTGTGTATCGTTGGCGGTGACATCGGCCTGCAGCAGCGTGGTGTCGGCCAGCGCCGCCTGCACGGCCGGGTCGGAGAACGTGTAGTCCTCCATCTTGATGCAGTAGGTGCACCAGTCCGCGTAGAAATCCAGCATCACCGGTTTGCCTCTGGCGCGGCTGGCCGCCAGCGCCTGGCTGAAATCATCCACGCTCTTGATGCGGGTGAAAGGCAATTGCTGCGAGGTGTGTGCCCCGCCGGTCGTGGTGCTGCCGCCGATGGCCGTCAGGTTGCGCAGCGGGTTGAACGGGTCGCGCGCGCCCGTGGCGGCGCCGATGATCAGTATGATGCCGTAGGCCAGCATGGCGATGCCGAGCCCCTTCCACAGCCGGCGCCAGCCGGAGACGCCCGGCGCAAGGCCGTCGAGTGCGCCCATGTAAATGGCCGGTACGATCAGCAGCAGTGCCCATAGTACCAGCGTTACCGGACCGGGCAGGATACGTTCCAGCATCAGCACGGCAACGCCCAGCAGGACCACGCCGAATACGGCTTTCACGGTATCCATCCAGCCGCCGGCCTTTGGCAGCAGCTTGCCGCCGGAGGTGCCGATCACGAGCAGTGGTGCGCCAAGGCCGTTACCGAGGGCGAACATGGCCAGCGCGCCGGTCAGGTAGTCGCCGCTCTGGCTGGTATAGATCAGTGCGCCGATCAGCACCGGGCCTGCGCACGGACCCACGATGAGCGCGGACAGTACACCCATGACCGCCACGCCGGCCAGCGTGCCGCCCTTCATGCGGTTGCTGGTCTCGCTGAGCCTGGCCTGCAGCGAGGCAGGCAGCTGCAGGTTGAAGAAGCCGAACATGGACAACGCCAGGAGTACGAAGACCAATGCGAACAGACCCAGTATCCACGGATTCTGGAAAAAGGCCTGAACGCCGGCGCCGAGCTGTGCGGAGACCACACCGATGGCCGCGTAGGTGACCGCCACCGCCTCTACGTAGATCAGCGACAGCAGGAAGGCCCTGCCGGTGGTGATATTGCTGCCCTGTCCGACGATGATGCTCGAGATGATCGGGATCATCGGATACATGCAGGCCGTGAACGCCAGCAGTACGCCCGCGCCGAAAAAGAACAGCACGATCCAGCCGAGTCCGCTCTCGCGCAGTACCTTCGCGTACCGGTCCTGGCTGGGCGTATCGACGGCCTTCGGTACGGCGGTGGCGCCGGACGCGGCCGCCGCGGGCGGAACTGCGGCGTCGAGTGCCGCCAGCGCGACCGGCAGGTGCTTTTTGATCGGCGGGTAGCAGATGCCGGCCTCGGCACAGCCCTGGTAGCCGACGTCCAGCGTTACGTCGGTCGCCCCACGCGTGTGGCGCTGCAGGGGGACCCTGGCCACGATTTCGTCGTGGAATATCTGCACGTCGCCGAAAAACTCGTCGTGTTTGGTCTCGCCCGGCGGGATATCGATTTTGCCAAGCGTGGCGTCGGCACCGTCGGCCAGCGCTATGCTGAGCTTGTCGCGGTACAGGTAATAACCCGGCGCGATCACCCAGTGTACGCGCAGCAGCTCGGGGGATTCCGCGTAAACGTCGAGCTGGAAGGCCACGTCGGGCTCGAGGAAATCGTCGTCTCCGGACATCAGCCCCAGCTGGCTGCCCACCGAGTCCGGTCCCGCCTCGGGCTGTGCGGGGGCAACGGCGGCGGAGGCGTCCGCCAGCGTCAGACGGGCGGTCTGGGTGTGGGGTGGATAGCATACGCCGATATCGGCGCAGCCCTGCGAGACGGCCTTGAGTTCGAATCCGGCGGGGACGTCCGCCTGCCGTTTAACGGGAACCGTGGCGGTGACGGAGTCGCGGTAGATCGCGATCTTGCCGAAGAACTCGTCCTCCTTTATGGTGCCGGCCGGCAGCTTCGCTTCGCCCAGTTCAAAGCCGGCCGTGTCGGTACTGAAGCGGATGCGGTCGCGGTACAGATAGTAGCCGGGCGCGATCGTCCACGTGACCTGTACCGCGTTGTCCGCGGCTGAGGTACTGATGGCGAAGGCCTGGTCCGGATCGAGCAGATCGTCGTCGCCGATGCCAGGACTGTCGAAGGCGTGTACAAACGGTGCGACCGAGAGCAGCAGGGCGGCCAGCCACAGGTGCAGCCTCAGGTTCGTACCAGGTTGTTTGTTATCCATTGCAGGTAATCCGCCTGTCCAGTCTGGATTGGGACCGAGATGATTTCCGGAAGTTCGTAGGGGTGCAAGGTGCGGATGCGCGCCTCAAGCCGGCCGTATACCTCCGGACTGGTCTTGATGAGCAGCAATACCTCGGCATCCCGTTGCAGCGCTCCCTCCCAGCGGTATACCGAGACCAGTCCCGGCACGATGTTGACGCAGGCCGCCAGCCGTTCCTCCACCAGGATGTCGGCGATACGGGCGGCGTTGTCCGCATCGGGCAGGGTACACAGCACCACGCACGCGGTTTCGTTCATGTGGTCAGGGTCGATTGATCTTCTGTTTCCTGCATGTTCCTGCCCTTGTTCCCGGAATCGATCGATGCTGACCCCGGTCGAAGCCCCTGAACATACCGGAGCGGGGCGGGCGCAGGCAAGTCGCGAGTTTCACTGTCAACCTGTTTCCGGTATGTTGGCGGCATGGCGCCGTTCCCGTTCGTTGTTCTGCTGTTCCTGTTCATTCCGCTGGTGGAGATCTGGTTGCTGATCAGGATTGGCGGCATCATCGGCGCCTTGCCCACTGTTGCACTCGTGGTACTGACCGCCGTGATCGGGGCCGCACTGGCTCGACACCAGGGGCTGGCGACCCTGCGCCGTCTGCGGGAAAGCATGGACCGGGGCGAGACGCCGGCCATCGAGATGCTGGAAGGAGTGTTGCTGTTGGCAGGCGCCCTGCTGTTGCTTACCCCCGGCTTCTTCACCGACGCGCTGGGGTTTACCTGTCTGATACCGCCCGTGCGGCGCGCACTCGCGCTTTGGCTGATCGGTCGCATTACCGTGATCACCCCGGCCGGGCCGGCCTCGAAGCCCGGTGCCGGCCACCGGCCGCAAACGCTGGAGGGCGAATTCCGCCACGAGGACGACGATGTTTAGAGTCCCCATAGTATGGGGATCTGTAAATCCCCCGCCTTCAGGCGGCGGGTCAACGTACATGCAAATGCCGTTCAGCAGGCGATGGGCCAGCGACATAAAAAGGGTTCCTTCTCCCATCGGGAAAAGGTCAGGATGAGGGGATAGATAACCGTGTTTTTCTGTTTGACGCCCCGCCCCCCAACCCTCCCCCTGAGGGGGAGGGGGTGATCGGCCGGATGGCCGATCGATCCGGCTTGCAGCCGTAACCCGAAGCCACCAGCGTTAGCCGGTGGAGGATTCACAGCCGGTCCGGTCAACGACGAACATAGCGGATTTCCATGTCCGTCCGGATTTGATCGTCTCCCTTGACATCCTCAACTTCGCCACTATTATTAGCACTCACTGGAGGTGAGTGCTAATAACGAACCATTCACCATCCCGGACTATCGATCAAGGTAATCCTTCAAAAGGAGATGATTTAGATGAATATTCGTCCGTTGTACGACCGTGTCCTCGTAAAGCGCATGGAGGAAGAGACGACCTCGTCTGGTGGCATTGTTATCCCGGGTTCTGCCGCAGAAAAGCCCATGCGTGGTGAGATCGTAGCCGCTGGTAAAGGAAAGCGACTTGAAAGTGGGGAGATTGTGCCACTCGACGTCAAGGTCGGCGACACCGTTCTGTTCGGCAAGTACTCAGGTACCGAGATAAAAGAACTGGGTGAGGGCATGCTGGTCATGCGCGAGGAAGACATCATGGGTGTGGTCGAGGCCTGAGCGTCACCACCTGAACGGTAACTAACAGAGAATCAAGAGGATTTGTCATGACGGCAAAAGAAGTTAAATTCGCTGATGATGCCCGCGCACGTATCGTGGCGGGTGTGAACATTCTGGCCAACGCGGTCAAGGTCACCCTGGGCCCGAAGGGCCGCAACGTGGTGCTGGACAAGGCTTTCGGCGCCCCGACAGTCACCAAGGACGGTGTGTCCGTGGCCAAGGAGATCGAACTGGAAGACAAGTTCGAGAATATGGGCGCCCAGATGGTGAAAGAGGTCGCATCCCAGACCTCCGACGTCGCCGGTGACGGCACCACCACCGCCACCGTGCTGGCCCAGGCCATGGTCCGCGAGGGCATGAAGGCCGTCGCCGCCGGCATGAACCCCATGGACCTGAAGCGAGGTATCGACAAGTCGGTCACTGCCGTGGTCGGCGAGCTGCAGAAGCTCTCCGCGCCCTGTTCCGACAGCAAGTCCATCGCCCAGGTCGGCACCATCTCGGCAAATTCCGATGAGTCGGTCGGCAGTATCATCGCCGATGCCATGGAAAAGGTCGGGAAGGAAGGCGTGATCACCGTCGAGGAGGGTTCCGGGCTCGAAAACGAACTGGACGTCGTCGAAGGTATGCAGTTCGATCGCGGCTACCTGTCCCCGTACTTCGTCAACAACCAGCAGAACATGTCCACCGAGCTGGAAGATCCCTACATCCTGATCCACGACAAGAAGGTTTCCAACATCCGCGACCTGCTGCCGGTGCTGGAGGGCGTTGCCAAGGCCGGCAAGCCGTTGCTGATCATCGCCGAGGACGTGGAAGGCGAGGCGCTCGCCACCCTGGTGGTCAACACCATCCGTGGCATCGTCAAGGTATGCGCCGTGAAGGCGCCGGGCTTCGGTGACCGCCGCAAGGCCATGCTGCAGGACCTGGCCGTGCTGACCGGTGGCCAGGTGGTCTCCGAGGAAGTCGGCCTGTCGCTGGAGAAGGCCAGCCTGGACGACATGGGTACCGCCAAGCGCATCGTCGTCACCAAGGAAAACACCACGGTGATCGATGGTGCCGGCCGCAAGGAAGACATCGAGGCGCGCGTCAAGCAGATCCGCGCCCAGATGGAGGAGACCACCTCGGATTACGACAAGGAGAAGCTGCAGGAGCGTATGGCCAAGCTGGCCGGTGGTGTCGCCGTGATCAAGGTCGGCGCCGCGACCGAAGTCGAGATGAAGGAGAAGAAGGCACGCGTGGAAGACGCGCTCCATTCGACCCGTGCTGCCGTCGAGGAAGGCGTGGTACCGGGTGGCGGTGTGGCCCTGATCCGTGCCAAGGCCGCCATTGGCGAACTCAAAGGCGCCAACCACGACCAGGACGTCGGCATCCAGCTCGCCATTCGCGCGATGGAGGAGCCGCTGCGCCAGATCTGCAATAATGCCGGCGAGGAAGCCTCCGTCATCCTGAACGCCGTTGCCAGCAACAAGGGCAACTACGGCTATAACGCCGGCACCGGTGAGTACGGCGACATGATCGAAATGGGTATTCTCGATCCCACCAAGGTCACGCGCTCCGCGCTGCAGAATGCAGCCTCGGTCGCCGGCCTGATCATCACCACCGAGGCCATGGTCGCCGAAGCGCCGAAGGATGATGCCGGCCACGCCGCGCCGGACATGGGTGGCATGGGCGGCATGGGCGGCATGGGTGGTATGATGTAAGCAGGCCTGCTCTGCCGCGCAGTACCCGGATAGCCCCGCTGGTGACAGCGGGGCTATCCCATCTCTGTAAACACCCGCATGCGGACCGCGTCCACAGCTTTTCGTCAATCAGATCCGCGATTTGTACCCGGATGGCGTCATCGTCCATAATCGATGCATGGATACCGTCGTCTACCCCGGCACCTTCGACCCGATTACCAACGGCCACACCGACCTGGTGGAACGCGCCGCGCGCCTGTTCAGTACGGTGATCGTCGGGGTGGCTGTCAATCCCGGCAAGGGTACCGCGTTTCCGATCGAGACGCGCGTGACGCTGGCACGCGAGGTGCTCGCGCACGTAGCCAATGTCGAAGTTTGCAGTTTCGACATCCTGCTGGCGGACTTCGTGCGCCTGAAACGGGCCGGCGTCATCCTGCGCGGCCTGCGCGCCGTGTCCGATTTTGAATACGAATTCCAGCTCGCCAGCATGAACCGGCGCCTCGCGCCGGAAGTGGAAACCCTGTTCCTCACACCGGCAGAGCAATACGCCTACATCTCTTCCAGCCTGGTACGCGAGATTTCCGCCCTCGGCGGTGATGTCACGCCGTTTGTGCACAGTAAAGTTGTGGCTGCATTGAAAGCGCGGATCAATTAGACTTCAGGTGTACGGCGTTACCGGTTTATCCTGCAGGCAGTCCCGATGGCATTGATGATTACAGACGAGTGCATCAACTGCGATGTCTGCGAGCCGGAGTGCCCGAACGATGCCATCTACCAGGGCGAAGAAATCTACGAGATCGATCCGTCGCTGTGCACCGAGTGTGTCGGTCACTTCGTTACCTCACAGTGTGTCGAGGTCTGCCCGGTCGAATGCATCGTGGTGAACCCGGAGCACCAGGAGAACGAGCAGGAACTTACCTTGAAATACGAGGCGCTGATGGCAAACAGGGAGGCCGGGTGAGGCTGAACCGGTTGATTGCGCGCTCCAGGCCCCTGCTCGGGGCCTTGTTATTGGCACTGGCCTGCGTAGCCTGTATCAATCCGAACGATACCCGCCGCCTGCATCAGGTCGCCGTCGTCAGTGCGCACCCCCTGGCGACACAGGCCGGCATGGAGATCCTGAAAGCAGGCGGCAACGCCTTCGATGCCGCCGTCGCAGTGAGTGCGGCGCTGGCCGTTGTGGAGCCGTACAGTTCCGGGCTGGGCGGTGGCGGCTTCTGGCTGTTGCATCGCCAGCGCGACGGGACACAGGTCATGATCGATGGCCGCGAGGCGGCACCGCAGTCCGCGTCCCGCGATATGTACCTTGACAGGGACGGCGATGTGATCGGCGGTGCGACGGTGGACGATGGACTCGCCGCCGGTATACCGGGCGAACCCGCCGCGCTGGTGCATATCTCGCGGCTGTACGGCCGGCTGCCGCTGCGGCAGTCGCTCGAGCCGGCAATACGGCTGGCGCGCGAGGGTTTCCTGGTCGACGAACACTATCGCAAGATGGCGCGCTTCCGGCTCGATGCCCTGAGGCGCAATGCCGAGGCCGCGCGCCTGTTCCTGGATGGCGGTGCCGTACCGGAAATCGGGCGGCGTATCGTACAGCTTGATCTCGCCAACACGCTGCACGCGATCGCGGAGCGCGGCAACAACGGTTTTTATGCCGGCAAGATCGCCGTGCAACTGGTAGACGGCGTGAATGCCGCCGGCGGAGTCTGGTCACTGGACGATCTCGTCTACTACAACGTGATGGAACGCGAGCCGATACGCGGCAAGTACCGCGGCCTGACCATCACCTCCGCCGCGCCGCCGTCGTCCGGTGGCGTGGCACTGGTGGAGATGCTGAACATACTCTCCGACTATGACCTCGCTGTCATGGACAGGGCGGAGCGTGTCCATGTCATTGTCGAAGCGATGCGTCGTGCTTACCGTGATCGTGCCGAATACCTGGGTGACCCGGATTTCGTGCAGGTGCCGGTCGCGCTCCTCACCAGCCGGGACTACGCCGCGAAACTGGTGGCCACGATCGATATGAACGTCGCGACACCGAGCGCGAGTCTGAAAGGTCCGGTCGGGGCGGATGGCGGCGACGACACCACGCATTTCTCGATACTTGACAGCGACGGCAATCGCGTGGCCGGCACGATGAGTATCAACTACCCGTTCGGTGCCTGTGTGGTGCCGCCTGGTACCGGTGTGCTGCTGAACGACGAGATGGACGATTTCTCCGTGAAGCCCGGCGTACCGAACGTCTATGGCCTGATCGGTGCGCAGGCCAACGCGATTGCCCCCGGCAAACGGCCGCTCTCCAGCATGTCGCCGACCTTCATCGAGAGCGAGCACGCCGTCGGAATCCTCGGCACACCCGGCGGCAGCCGCATCATCACCACGGTACTGCTCGGCATCCTGGATTTTGCGGACGGGAAGATGCCGAAGTCCTGGGTGAGCCTGCCACGCTACCACCACCAGTACTACCCCGATGTCGTGGAGTACGAGCCGGGCGCTTTCGACAAGAAGACGCTGCGATCCCTGGTCGCGAAGGGGCACACTCTGAGGGCCAGCGATAGCACCTGGGGTAACATGCAGGCGATCTATCTCGACAAGCGCATCAACCGCGTGCTGGCCGCCAGCGATCCGCGTGGTATCGGTGCGGCCTCTGTAGAAAAGTTAACCAGAGAGTAGGGGCGAACCGCCTCCACGATCCCTGTCGATTCCCCGCGGGCGGGAGTCCCGCCGCTGCTTGCGCCGGGCTATGATCTCGACCGGCGCAATGCGACCGGCCGCGATGTTCTCTATCATATTGCCGATCTTGAGCGGCGCATCCTCGCCCATGGCGATGTGCACGCCGAGGGACGGTGTGCCGCCGCCCGCCTCGATGCGGCGGTGCGTTTCGGCAAAGAATTCCAGGGCGAAAGCGCGCCGGTCACGCCGTGCCTGGACGGCGAAGCCGGTAGCCTCCAGCGCGTCGACGTACTCCTCCGGCGTGGCCAGCGCGCTGGTTGCCGCGACGCCCGACCAGGGTACGGGGTAGGTGATCGGCCCGGGGCCGGTCTGCATCACGTCGTACACTCCGAACGGTGCGCCGTGGCGGAGCACGCGAAAGACCTCGGTGAACAGTCCGTGCTTGTCGTCGATGTTCATCCCGACATGCAGCATGATGGCGGCATCGAAGCTGCCGTCCTCGAACGGCATCTCCAGCACGCTGCCGAGTTGCAGTCCGATGTGTTCACCCAGGCCCACCCAGTCGGTCAGGACACGCCCGGTATCGATGAACTCGGGGGTGATATCCACACCGCAAACGCGGCAGCCGAACCGGTCGGCCACGAAGCGTGCGGTGCCGCCGATGCCGCAGCCGACATCCACGACGCGGTGGCGCGTTGACAGGCCCAGCTGGCTGATGAAATCCGCCGATGCCGTACGCCCGCCGATGTGGAATTCATCGGCCGGTGCGAGGTCGTCGACGGTCACATCCGCGCTCGATTTGCCCATGGCCTCGAGGGCGAGGTGAATCTGCTCCAGCAGCCTGCCGCGGGAATAGTGGCGGGCAACCGTATCCGTGTCGATCATAATCGGCCCTTGTCAGGTCCGTCCGCTCTGCGGGGATCGAGCGCCGGGCTCGGGTTGCCCGGCGGGCGTGCGGCCGTGGCGGGCGATGATTTCCCGCGCCGCGTCGCCATAGCGCCGGATCCACTGCGCCAGGACCGCATCGCTGATCTGTCCGCCGTGCTGCAACTGTCGCTCCAGCCGCTGCAGGCCCTCCCCGGCGATCCGCTGGGTGCGCGAGATGCCGGGGGTCCGGTTGTCTTCAGACATAATCCGTTCCCTCGCGGGTTGATGTTCAACGGAGTATAGGACCTATTTCATAATCCCGCGCGAGCCGCGCCCCCGGCCGCGCCGGGGCGGACACGCTGCCCCACCCCTACAGGCTTACGCTACGGTGCCGGTCCCGGTCAGGGCTGGGGATCCAGCCTTTTCTCGATCTTTTTCGCCAGCTTCCCGTAGCCGTCTTCGTTGGGATGGATTTCGTTCAGCCAGTCGCCGCTGTCACCCACGGTGCCCGCTGCGGCGCGCACGAGCGTGTTACGGGTGTCGATCACATGAAAATTCTCCAGGCCGTGCGGCCGGCGACCCAGTTCCAGGATGCCTTCCGCCAGCTGGTCGAACAGATAGTCGGTCAGCCTGACCCAGTCCCTTTCCGGTACCACCGATCGTGTCAGTGCCCGGTATATCCAGGGCCCGAGTGTCGCGACGATGAAGCGCGCCGGCGCGTTGCGCGCGGTCGGGTAGTCATAGGTATGCGTGAAAATCGGGGTGGTTCCGGCCGGGCCGTCCGCGGCGTCCCGGACCGAGACCAGCGTGCGAAAGCCCTGCTGGACATCCTCGATCAGCCTTCCGAGCTGTTCCGGTTCGCAATAGTCAGCCGGGCCGCGGATCCTGCGCCCCTGGCGTTGCGACTTGTCGAGGATGATTTCGTCGGCCCGCTCGATCAGGTCGTTGCCGCCGCCGCTGAGCAGGATGGCGTCCCAGGCATAGTCGTAGCGCAGGGCTTCCTTGTAGACGTGGTTGCGGGCGAGCGCCGACATGTGCACGATCGTGTCGCCGGGCGAGGCGCAGTCGAGGATGAGCGTATCCCGGTGAAATCGCAGGGACATCAGGAGGTTCGGTGCGAACAGGCCGCCGATGGTGAACCAGGAATCGCCCTCGGCCAGGATCAGGGTGTTGTAGAAGGCCGGGTCCTCCGCGGTCTCCTCCCGGTCGAACAGGTCCCAGGTGGTGATGTGCGGCCTGAATTTTCCACGCGCCATGCGCCGGGTCCTCGCTGTCGATAGACTGCCTGCGCGGGGCGGGGCTGATGATACCGGTATACCGGGCAACAGGTCCTGCTCAGGTCAGCAGGGTGTACACGAGGACGCCGATGGCGAGCAGCGCGAACAGCAGCCCCATCGACATGTCCTCGTCCTCAGCCGGCCGGTTTTCCGCCATGTGTGCTTCCGCCTCGCGCACCAGATGTTCGATGGCGGCCTGGCGACGGGCCATGTGCGAGGCGGCCCGGTCGCGGCGGCGGTCCGCCTCGGCGACAACGTCTTCGCAGGCCTGCGCGTACTGCCGCTCGGCCGCGTCGTCGTTCTCGTCGTTTTCCTCCTCCTGCCATCGTTCATCGAGCAGCAGCAGGCGCCTCTCCTGCCAGGCGTTGATGGCCTGAATCTCGCTGTCCAGGAGTTTCCTGCAGTAACAGCCGATGGCGTCGCCGTAACCATGCTCGGCCCAGGCCAGCAGCCTGTCGGCATCAAGGATGCTGCCGGTCACCAGCCCCTGATCATCCCGGGTCTCGATAAACAGGTACTGTGGCAGGTTCAGCTGCATTACGCTCATGGAGTCTCCCCGCAGCGTGGATGAACTGCGCGGATTCTACAACGAACCGCGTGCAAAGGGGATGGCTCAGCGGCGACAGGGTGCTGGCGGGAGCGGGCCGGCATTCTTCCTCGCCGTATCGGCGAGGCCCTAGTGCCCGTCGGTCGTGCCGGGAGTCCCGTCGACGACCGTGTAGGCATTCCTGTCGAACCCGCCCAGTATCCTCGAGACGGCGAGAAAGCGCCTGTGATTCGCCGTGCCCTGCTCGCGGTCGCTGAACGCGGGCACGACGATTTCCCGTTCCCGGCCGCTTTCCCGGATGAGGATGCGGATTCCGCCGCCATCGACGTACCCCGGCCGAAACGGTTCGATGCGTTCGATGTCCGCCGCCAGCGCCGCCCTGAATTTAGCCTGTGCCACATCGGGCGGGTAGATACCGGTACGGACAAACTCGACGTGATGGGGATACTGGTAGGGCAGCCTGTCCCAGCCGCTGTTCGGTTGCAGGTTGTGCTGGTCGTCAGGGGCATATGCCAGCGGCGCCACCACGGCTTCGGAGCAGCCGTCACTCCACAGGGTAAGCCGTTCAAATCCCCCGTTGGATTCCCAGTTCTGGTATTCCCAGACGATCATGTCCACGCCGTCGCTCGCGGGGACCGGGTCCGTGGCGTGCGAATATGCCGGCAGTACAAACAGACAGACCAGCCATGCGAATCCCGGGTGTGGTTGCCTCATGCGCGTATACCTCCTGTTGTGCGGCGGTCAGGCGGACAGGGTGCGTGCTCACATAAAACCGCGCGCCAGGTAGATGCTCAATGCGATGGCAAGGAGCCCGAGCGTGGTGTTGACCACGATGCCCGTGCCGGGAAAATACCCGGCTGGTATCTCGGTCGGCTGCAGCGTCTTCAGTACCCGCCCGTGCTGCCAGACCGAGTATAGCGCCACGAATGATGCAAGTAGAATGAACGATATGCCGACAAAAAACGATATATGCCGCTGGAACACTTTGATTTCCTGCTGACCGACGATTTCCAGGAACAGGCCGAAGCGCTCCACGACGAATCCGAAGGCCATCAGGGAGATGCTCGTGCGGGTCCAAGCCAGCAGCGTGCGCTCCGCCGCGAACAGGACTCTTGGATCGTTCAGGTCTGACATGATATGCAGGTCCTCACCGATGTCTCACATACACCCTCTCCCGCCGGGAGAGGATTGGGTCGAGGGGATCGAATCAAGCCGGGTGACCTGATTCCCTGCCCCCGCATTCCCCGCCTGCGCGGGGGCAGGCCTGGTCCATCTCCCGGCGGGAGACGGGATGTAACGTTTACTGTGAACCCTTCCTGTCCGAGTGGCCGAGATTCCGGTCCGGGGCGATCCGGTCCCGGACACGCAGTTTCAACTCCGTGATGTCCGGGAAACGCCCCGCGGCCTTGCGTGACCAGACCGGCCGGCCATTGACCGTAACCTCGAATATGCCGCCGGTGCCGGGTTTCAGGCAGGGCTCGGAGATCTCCTGTTCGAATGTCGTGAGCAGTTCCTGGGCCATGCAGGCGGAGCGGAGCAGCCATCGGCATCGGGTGCAATAGACGATCGTGACGCGGTTCTCCACAACGCCTCCCGGAGCATGGTGCAGGCCGAAGATGAACACCCGGGCCGGGCATCCTGCCCCGTGCCGGGCATGGCGGGGACGCCCGTCCTATTTTACCGTCTCCGGCTCCATCAGTCCCGGTATTACCTTCCCGTTCATCAGCACGATGAAATAACGGGAGTGTGGCTTGTCATCCATGCGGGTCTGCAGCTTGACCAGGTAGTGCCAGTAACGCTCATGGTGCGGTATCTGCTTCAGCTCGATCCCTGACAGCGTCGCTTTGCCCAATTCAGGGTCGGCGGCGAGGTGATCGTGTATGGCGCCGAGTGCGTCCGTCATGGAAAGTGGCGGCACGCCAGTGAAGGGTTCCCAGTACGAGCGCTTATCGATGTCGGTTTCGTCGAGAAAGGCGACGACTTTCGCATTGTCGATGAACTCGATAACCTCGATAGGAAACTCAAAAGCCTGAATTTTCCCGCTGATAACAATCAGCAGCAGGGGCAGAATTCTCGCTCGCATGACAATTTCTCCGGATTCCAGGCGGGTATTCTACTGTCTATCCGGTGGCGGTGACCATAACAGTACACGACCGGTGCGGGTTCGGGTTTGACGGGTGCTGCAACGCGTGATGGCGGGGTTTCAGTGGATACGGATACCCGTTTTGTCCCCTGGGCTGTGCTCGCCAGCGCAAACCTGCCGGCGGCATCCCGCGGCAGGCTGAACGGGCAGTCCGCCCGGTCCAGCAGCGGACTGTCCTCACTTCTGGCACTTCGGGCAATAGAACGTCGAGCGCTGACCCTGGCGGATTTCGCGAATCGGTGTGCGGCAGCTGATGCAGGGGGTGCCGGTCCGCCCGTACACGTTCAGGTGCTGCCTGAAATAGCCGGGCCTGCCATCGCCGTTGACGAAGTCGCGCAGCGTGGTGCCGCCGGCACTGATCGAGTCTGTCAGCACCTCCCCGATGACTTCAGCGAGCAGACCGTATTTCTTCAGGCCGATGCGTCCGGCGGCGCGTTTCGGACTGATCCCGGCCATGTACAGTGCCTCGCAGGCATAGATATTGCCGATGCCGGCCACGATGTGGCTGTCCATGAGGAAGTGTTTGATGGCAAGTCTGCGTCCGCGCGAGCGCGCATGGAGATACGCGCCGGTGAGTCCGGTACCCAGCGGCTCGACGCCGAGGTCGCGCAGCAGTCGATGCTGCTGCGGATCGCGGGTGGTCCAGTGCAGGCTGCCGAAACGCCGTGGGTCGGTGTAGCGCAATGCCCTGCCGTTACCAAACACCAGGTCGACGTGATCGTGCCTGCCTGCCGGCTCGCCGGCATCGATGAGGCGCAGGCTGCCCGACATGCCGAGGTGCAGGATGAGCGTGCCGGTTTCGGCCTCGAGCAGGAGGTACTTGGCGCGTCGGCCGACACCCTGGACAAACTGACCGGCGAGGGCGCCGTGCAGCTTGCGTGAAACCGGCCAGCGCAGGTTGCGGTTGCGCACGATGACCCCATGGATGCGCTGACCCGTGATGTGCGGGGCGATGCCGCGGCGGGTGGTCTCGACTTCGGGGAGCTCGGGCATGTGGCAAGGTCGTCAGGCGTTGGACATGTAGCGGTTCCGTGGGTGCGGTGAAGGTGTGGGGTGCATCCGCGATGTTTTTGAACCCGTATAACATCGCGCAGACGATGCGCGCCGACGCCGTCAGCCACACCCGCGCGAGGCTTACTCCTGCGCCGGCTCCACCGGTACATCCGGCAGGTCCAGCAGGCTGGTTCCCACATCACCGGTGACGTGATACTGGATACCCCAGTCCGGGCGCGCCAGCACCAGGTCGGGCTCGCGCGCGACGATACTGAACACCAGCGGTTCCGCGCTGTCTTTGAGGGTTACGCGGATGGTGTCGGGATAATTACCCGGTTCGTAGCGGCGCACGTACAGCGCGCTGGCCTGCCGCCAGTTCTGCAACAGCCGGTTGATGGTGTCGGCGCCGGTCCCGGGCCGCTCCGGGGTGAGCTGCCAGTGCACGCCGTCCGTCTGCGTGAGCGTAAGACCTGGCAGTTCCAGTGCCGTGATCTGCGCCGCCTGCGGCAGCAGTCGGCGGCTTGCGAAGCTGCCGAGTCCGGCGTTGAGCAGCTGCGGATAACCGTCCTCGACCAGGTAGACCGTGCTACCCACCCTGGCGTAGCGCAGGCCCTCGATGGCCTCGATTCCGCCCAGCTCGATCGGTGTGGCATCGAAGCGGACGGTGGCCTGCGGCGGATCGAGCCCCACCGCCTTGAGATCGAGCGTGGCGGCCGGGTAGTTGCGAATACCGTTCGCTTCCAGCAGCGCCAGTACGTTATGCACCTGGAAATCATCGGCCGGGATGAGCTGCGCGCCGGCGATCATCCACTGTGTGCCGTGTCTGCGAAACGTGAGCGGCCCGGCATCCGCGCGCGTGAGTTCGATCGACGTGATCCGCTGTGGATCGATGTCGGTAATCGCCTGGGGAACGGTATCGCGTTCAAGCCCGGGCCGATACCAGATCAGGGCGGCAAGCCCGACGGCGATGGCGGCCAGCGCAAGGTTGAGCAGGGTACGGGCCGACATCGCCGCCTCAGCGCCGCCGGCGTCGCAGCCAGATGACCAGCCCGGCGAGCAGCAGCAGCAGCGGCAGGCCCACGAGGAAGCCGAGACCGATGACGGCCGTCGTGCCGCGATTCATGACCAGCGTGGTGTCGGGTGCACCGCGCACGCGGATGTTGATGAACGCATCGTCATGGCCTAGCCAGGTGATGATATTCAGACCAAGGTCGAGGTTGCCGGCATTGCCCAGGTAGGTGTTCGACAGGAAGTCACCATCGCCGATCACCACCACGCGCTGCTCGTCGCCGTCCCCGCCGTCGGGCCTGTTGCGCACCAGCGCAATACCAATGTCGAGCGGGCCGGCATGTTCATCGGTCCCCGGGTCATAGCGGATCTCGCCTTCCAGGTCGCCGAGTTCCGTCCAGGAACGTTCCAGCGTGCTCAGTATCGGGACACCCTGCCAGCGGGTGCTGTCATTGATCTCCAGCGCGACGGCCTCGGGGTATACGCTGACCATGGTCATCTCGCGCGTGACCGGGTGGTTCGGGTAACCGGTCACCACCACGAAGCTCGGGTTGTCCACGCCGAACATCGCGCTGCCCGCGTCCACAACCCGGCCGGGCAGGGGGAGAATGCCGAGCGTGTCGGCCAGCGGCGCCAGGCTTTGCGGTGCGTCCGGTTCGGTGAGCCAGAGCAGGTTGCCGCCGCGCCCGATGTAGTCTTGCAGGGCGGCAATCTCGCCGGGCAGCAGTTCCACACGCGGGCTGGCCAGCACCAGCACGCTGGTATTGTCCGGGACGGCGGTTTCGGCCAGGTTGACGGTCTGTACCTTGAGGCCCTTGCGCTCCAGCTCCGCACCGAACATCCCGAGGCCGTAATTGGTTTCGCCGCTCGGCGGACGTTCGCCGTGACCGGTGATGAAGGCGATCCAGCGTGACTGCTGTCGCGACAGCCGCAGGAGGGCGTTGCTGAGGTGCCGCTCGCCGAGTGTCTTGATATTCTCGCTGGCACCGTGGTAGCTGACGACAATGGCGCCGCCGCTGGTGATGCCGAGTTTGCGCACCTGTTCCGGCACCGTGTCCGGGTTGATGAACTCCAGGGTGATGTCGGGCTTGAAGCGCTGATAGCTGCCGATCAGGTCGCGGATCTGCTGGCGCAGCAGCGGGTCCGGTCCGACGTAGGCCGTGATGTTGACCGGTGCGTCGAGGCCGGACAGGAGTTTGCGTGTATCCCCGGAGACGGTGTTGCGTGCGCCCGCGGTCCAGTCCGCCTGGTAGACGTATTGCGTGCTCAGCCACGCGAGCATGCCGATCACGCCGATGAACAGCACGGCAAACAGCGCGCCCTCCAGGCGCAGGCGGTTGCGGATGTGCTGCGTGATTTTCATGGATCAGTTCTGCAGCCGCATGCTGTCGAGCCGGCGGATGGTGAACCCGGTAAACAGGATGATGACCAGCAGGTAGTAACTGACATCCATACTGTTGAACAGCCCCTTCAGCAGCGCTTCGTAGTGCGTCAACATCGAAAGCCAGGCCAGTACGCCGCTCCCGTCGTCGGCCGCCGAGGCACCCTTGTCGATGATCCAGAGCAGCAACAGCAGGCCGAAGGTGGTGACGGCGGCGACCGTGGGCTGCTGGGTGAGCGACGACATGTACACACCGATGGCGGCGAAAGCCGCCAGTACCAGCAACAACGCCAGGATGCAGGCCGCCAGCTTGCCGAGGTCCAGCGCGGTGCCGGCCAGCAGCGACAGGGGCATCAGCGTAAGCATGGCCACCATCACCAGGAAGAAGCCGAGTACGCCGAGGTACTTGCCGATCACGATCTCGGTCATCGACACCGGTGCCGAGAACAGCAGGCTGAGCGTCTGGCTGCGGCGTTCCTCGCTGAGTACGCGCATGGTCACGAGCGGCGTGATCAGCAGCAGCACGATGGCGGCATCGGCGTACAGCGGGGCGATGATCAGGTCGGCGATGCCCGGCGCGCCCTCGACGGCGGCCAGCTGCGGCTGGATGATCACGTACTGCTCGATGTAGGACAGGAACTGGAAGGCGAGGATGCCCTGGGTGACCGCGAGGATCGCCCACGCCAGCGGCGACAGGAACAGGCTGCGCAATTCGCGCGTCGCGATGGTGAAGATCATCGGGTGGCCTCCACGCCGCCGGCTTCGGTGATATCCGTGGTGGTCAGATCGATGAAGATCTGCTCCAGCGTGCTGCGTTCGGGCGCGACTTCCGCGAGTCGCCAGCCGACAGTGACCGAATGCTCGATCAGTGCCTCGGACGGGTCGTCCCCGCCGTGATGGATGCGCACGCGGTTCCCGTCGAGGTAGTCGACGCCCGTCACCCCGGGCAGCCGCTGCAGCGCGGCAATGTCCGGCGTGGTATTGAAGCGCGCCAGCAGCGAGGTTGCGTGCAGGCGGTTGTCCAGTTCCGAGACCGATTCGGTGAACACCAGCCGTCCACGGTGGATGATCTGCACACGGTTGCAGGTGGCCTGCACCTCCGGGAGGATGTGCGTGGAAAGTATGATACCGTGCTCCCGGCCGAGTTCCCGGATCAGGGCGCGGATCTCGCGGATCTGCAATGGATCGAGGCCGACCGTCGGCTCGTCGAGGATCACCACCGACGGCGTGTGGATGATCGCCTGCGCGATGCCGGCGCGCTGCTGGTAGCCCTTGGAGAGGTTGCCGATCAGCCGCCGCCCGACCTCGGTGAGACCGCAACGTTCCTTGGCGGTGTCGATCGCCGCCTGCCGGTGGTGGCGCCCGATGCGGTTCAGCCTGGCGCAGTAGCCGAGGTATTCATCGACGGTCAGCTCGCGGTACACCGGCGGCTGTTCCGGCAGGTAGCCGATCTCGCGCTTGGCACGCTTGGGCGCGTCGAGCAGGTCGATGCCGAGAATATCGATCTCTCCTGCGCTGGGCGCCAGGTTGCCGGTCAGCATCTGCATGGTGGTGGACTTGCCGGCGCCGTTCGGCCCGAGGAAACCGAGCACGTCGCCGCGCGCGAGGTCGAAACTGACGTTGCTGACCGCGCAGGTCTGGCTGTAGTAGCGGTACAGGTTGGCGGTGTGTACCAGGGGGGAATCCGGCATGGCGCCTATTATTCTCTTCGGAACGGCGAATACAAGCAGTTAAAACACGCTGCGTTCCGTGGACATGCCGCGCACACAGGCCGGCGCGCTACAATACACGCCCTATGACCGCATCCGGGACAACCACGCCGCGCCGCTGGCTGGGCATCGATACCGGCGGCACCTTCACCGATTTCGTACTGTTCGACGGCGGGCGGCTGCGCATCCACAAGGTACTCTCGACGCCTGCCGCGCCGGAACGCGCCATCCTGCAGGGCATCGAGGCGTTGGGCCTGTCCACGGCCGGACTGCGTGTGATTCACGGTTCCACCGTGGCCACCAATGCGGTGCTGGAGCGCAAGGGTGTGCGCACCGCCTACCTCACCAATCGCGGGCTGGCCGACGTACTCACTATCGGCCGTCAGGCACGGCGCGAGCTGTACAACCTGCAGCCGAAACCCGAACCGCCGCCGGTACCGCGCGAGTTGTGCTGGGAGGTCGGTGCCCGCCTGGGGGCCGACGGCGTGCGCGTCGCGGCCCTGACGGACGCGGACCGCGAGGCGCTGCTGGCGCAGCTGGAACGGTTACGGCCGGAGGCGGTGGCCATCAATCTGCTGTTCTCCTTTCTCGATGACAGCGACGAACGCACCATCGAGGCGTGGCTGCCTCGCGACCTGTTCATCGCGCGTTCCTCGGAGGTGCTGCCGGAATTCAAGGAATATGAACGCGGTATCGCGACCTGGCTGAACGCGTGGGTCGGGCCGCGCGTGGCCGGCTACCTCGAACGGCTGAATGCCGCACTGGCCCCGGCACCGGTGGCGGTGATGCAGGGCAGCGGCGGTACGGTGAGCGCTGCACTGGCTGGTCGCAAGGCGGTGCAGCTGCTGCTGTCCGGGCCGGCCGGCGGCCTGATGGGCGCGCGCTTCATCGGACAACAGGCCGGGCACGCGCGCCTGCTCACCTTCGACATGGGTGGCACCTCGACCGATGTCGCCCTGATCGACGGCGAGATCCGGCTGACCTCGGAGGGTCATATCGGGCCGTGGCCGGTGGCCGTGCCGATGGTGGACATGCACACCATCGGCGCGGGCGGCGGTTCGATCGCTACCGTCGACAGCGGCGGTTTGCTGCAGGTCGGCCCGGAGTCGGCCGGCGCAGATCCCGGGCCGGCATGCTACGGGCAGGGCGGGCGTCATGCGACCGTGACCGATGCCAACCTGGTGCTGGGCCGCCTGTTGCCGGACGCCTTTCTCGGCGGTGCGATGACGCTGGATGACGGCGCGGCGCGGCAGGCGCTGGAACGCCTGGCGGCTGGCATGGGCGTCGGGGTGCAGACCGCGGCCGAGGGCGTGATCGCGGTCGCCAACGAACACATGGCACAGGCATTGCGCGTGATCTCGGTTCAGCGCGGCGTCGATCCGCGCAATTACGTACTGATCTCCTTCGGCGGAGCCGGCGGACTGCACGTGTGTGCGCTGGCGGAAGCACTGGGGATGGTGCGTGCCCTGGTGCCGGTGCATGCCGGTGTGCTGTCGGCGCTGGGCATGCTGGTCGCACCACCGTCACGGCAAACGTCACGGACGCTGAACGGGCTGCTCGACGGCTTCAGCGGGCAGGCAATCGAGGGTGAACTGCGGGCGCTGGCCGGACATGGCCGCGCCGAACTGGCGGCTGAGGGGGTCGATGCTGACGCCATCGATGTGGCGTTCAGCCTGGATCTACGCTACCAGGGCCAGTCCTATACCCTGAACCTGCCCTGGCAGGGTATCGCGGCCACGCGCGCCGCCTTCGAGACAATGCACGCGCAGCGATACGGCCACCGGCTGGAGACGCCGGTCGAACTGGTCAACGTCCGCTGCGGCCTGCACGGCGAGGCGTTGCAGATCCGCCTGCCGCCGCTGGATGTCGGCCACCCTGCCGCGCCGCGCCACACCGCTGTTGCCGGGCATCCCAGGCCGGTGCCGGTCTACGCGCGCGCAGGGTTGGGTAGCGCTCAGCGCCTCGCCGGGCCCGCACTGGTGACCGAGACGGTGGCCACCACCTGGCTGCCGTCAGGCTGGACCTGCACGGTCGATGCGGTGGGGAATTTAGTGCTGGACAGGGCGTAACACCTGGTTTCATGGTACCGCGCTGGAGTATGAAACGGGTTCTGAACAATCCTTTGCGCCCTGGCGCGAATTTCTTGATGGATTGCGGCGGCGAGATCCCGTCACCGGTACGGCCAATAAAAAACCCGGCCTAGCCGGGTTTCGCGGTGCATACGGCAGCCGGGATCACTTGATCTTGGCTTCCTTGTACATCACGTGCTTGCGCACGACCGGGTCGAATTTCCTGATTTCCATCTTTTCCGGCATGTTGCGCTTGTTCTTGGTGGTGGTGTAGTAGTGGCCGGTGCCGGCGCTGGATACGAGTTTGATCTTGTCACGCATGGTGTGTGTTCCCTATTAAACCTTCCCGCCCCGGGCGCGGATCTCGGCGAGCACGCTGTCGATGCCCTTTTTATCGATAATACGCATGCCCTTGTTTGATATGCGCAGCTTGACGAAGCGCTGTTCACCTTCCACCCAGAAGCGGTGCTCGTGCAGGTTGGGCAGGAAGCGGCGGCGGGTCTTGTTGTTGGCATGGGAAACGTTATTACCGCTCTGCGGACGCTTTCCCGTCACCTGGCATACTCTGGACATTGCACTGAACCTCTGAAAAAAGAGCCCGCCATCGGCGGGAAGGGCGCATTTTATACCAGAAAGCCCGCCCGGATACAACCCGGGCCTGCGTCGGGATCGGCTTATTTTTCCAGCAGTTTCAACAGGCTGTCATATAAGTCCCGATTCGGCGAAGGAGACGCCGCCGCCCTCGCCCACGATGAAGTGGTCCAATACGCGTACGTCGACCAGTGCCAGGGCGTCCACCAGCCGGCGCGTGAGTTGCACGTCGGCGCGACTCGGCTCGGGCACCCCCGACGGATGGTTGTGGGCGAGGATCACGGCGGCGGCGTTGAAGTGCAGCACCCGCCTAACCACCTCACGCGGGTGCACACTGGCGCCGTCGATGGTGCCACGGAACAGTTCCTCGAAGGCGATCACGCGGTGGCGGTTGTCGAGGAACAGGCAGGCGAACACCTCGTGCGGCAGATGGCGCAACCGGCTGGTGAGAAAGCGCCGCGTCGTGTCCGGGTTTTCCAGCGCGTCCGCGCGGCTCAGCTGCGCCTGCAGGTGGCGGCGTGCCATTTCGAGAATCGCCTGAAGCTGCGCGAACCTGGCCTCGCCAAGTCCCGCATGGGCGCAGAAAGCCGTGCGGTCGGCGTCCAGCAGCGCACGCAGACTGCCGAAGGCGCAGAGCAGTTCGCGCGCCAGGTCGACCGCTGTCTTGCCGCGCAGGCCGGTGCGCAGGAAGATCGCCAGCAGCTCGGCATCCGACAGCATGCACGGCCCGTGCCGCAGCAGTTTCTCGCGTGGCCGCTCGCCCGTCGGCCAGTCCCTGATGGTGTGCATGGGTGAGTTTTCCCCCGACGGTCGCGCCGGGTACAGCCGCGGTATGCCCTAATCAGTGTAGGTCCTCCGCGTCAGGGCCGTTTCCGCGCCGCTGCGCGCATGATCCGTAAGGTGCGTAGACGGGGCTGGACGCTGCGGTCACCGTGCTTACCGCCGTCGTTTCTGTATCGCGCCTTTGTGTCGTGGCGCGGGATCGTTTTATGATTATCGATACGCTAACTTCTGTTAAACTCCTGCCGTATGAATATCTTATCCGACAAGCACGTGCTGCTGGGCGTGACCGGCGGCATTGCCGCCTACAAGGGCGCGGAACTGATCCGGCGGCTGCGGGAACGGGGTGCCCAGGTGCGTGTAGTGATGACGGCCGGCGCGCGGCAGTTCATCACGCCGCTGACCCTGCAGGCTCTGTCCGGCCATCCGGTGCACACCGAACTGCTCGATGACCGGGCCGAGGCCGCCATGGGGCATATCGAACTGGCGCGCTGGGCGGACGCATTGCTGGTCGCACCCGCGACCGCGGATTTCATCGCACGTCTGACCCAGGGCCGGGCCGATGACCTGCTTGCGGCCGTGATGCTGGCCTGCGAGGCACCCAAGGCCATCGCCCCGGCCATGAATCGCGCCATGTGGGAGAACCCGGCCACACGCGCCAATATCGACGTGCTCGAATCGCGCGGTGTCCATATCTTCGGACCGGCACCGGGCGAGCAGGCCTGCGGCGAAACCGGTCCGGGCCGGCTGCTGGAGCCGGAGGATCTGGCGAATGCCGTCGCCGGCCTGTTCGAGACCCGCGTGCTGTCCGGGCGCCGCGTGCTGGTCACGGCGGGACCCACGCGCGAGGCGATCGACCCGGTCCGTTATGTCAGCAACCACAGTTCGGGCCGGATGGGCTATGCCGTGGCGCAGGCGGCGGTCGAGGCCGGCGCGGAGGTCGTCCTGGTGAGCGGCCCGGTCAGCCTGGCGCCGCCGCCGCGCGCGCAGCGAATCGAGGTGGTCAGCGCCGACGACATGCGGCGCGCGGTGCTGGAACAGGTGGCGGACTGTGATATTTTTATCGCCGTCGCGGCGGTGGCCGATTACCGGCCTGCACGACCGGCGGGACGCAAACTCAAGAAGTCGACCGAACAGCTCACACTGACGCTGGTACGCAATCCGGATATCCTCGCCGAGGTCGCCGCACTGCCGAAGGCACCCTACACGGTTGGTTTCGCTGCCGAGACCGAGGCGGTGGCGGAACAGGCCCGCGCCAAGCGGCAGGCGAAGTGCATCGACATGATCGCGGCGAACCGGGTCGGACCCGGGCAGGGCTTCGAGCGCGAGGACAATGCCCTGCACGTGATCTGGTCGGAGGGCGAGCGCGAACTCCCGCTCACCGGCAAGCACAGGCTCGCACGGCAACTGGTGGCGCTTATCGCGGAGCGCTTGCACGACAGGGACAACAGGGTGATCCGGTTCGATGCAAAAGATTCAGCTTAAGATTATCGACAAGCGCCTGGGCAGCGAGTTTCCCCTGCCGCACTACGCCACCGCGGGCTCGGCCGGCATGGACATGCGCGCGTGTGTCGAGTCACCGCTGGAGATCGCCCCGGGCGAGACCCGGCTGATACCCACCGGCCTGGCCATCCATGTCGGGGACTGCGGGCTGGCGGCCGTGCTGTTGCCGCGTTCCGGCCTGGGTCACAAGCACGGCATCGTGCTGGGCAACCTGGTCGGCCTGATCGATTCCGACTACCAGGGACAGGTGTTCGTGTCCTGCTGGAACCGCGGCAGCGAGCCATTCACGGTGGTGCCCGGCGAACGCATCGCGCAGCTGGTGATCGTGCCGGTGGTGCGTGCGGATTTCGAGGTGGTCGACGAATTCGTCACCAGCGACCGGGGCGAGGGTGGTTTCGGTCACACGGGCCGGCATTGAGTTCAATGTTCCGTGCCGTGCTGCCGATAGCCAGCATATACAAAAAACCATGGTTGCTCAGAGCGTTACAGGTATCTGAAGGTTTGTGATGAAATTCCCGCTACACGGTTCCCGGAATCCAGCCAAGGCCGCTGACAAGGCCACCCGGAAGGCGCCCCGGGTGGCCGGTGCGGCGCAGCCGGTGAGTCTGGCCAGGGTCCGCACGCAGCTGCTGGTCGCCGGTATCATCCTGCTGGCCGCGCTGGCCTATTTCCTGTTCCAGGTGATGGCGATCTATGTCGTGGCCGCCAAGGACCAGGAAAACGTGTCCACGACCGACCTGCTCGCCGACCGTGTCGCGGCGATGGCCGAGTACTATGGCGACAGTGCGGCCCTCCTGGCCAAGGATCCTGAAATCGCGGACATCCTGATGGTCGGGACACCGGCACAGCGCAGCGTACGCGAGGAATCGCTGCGCTATGTATTCCCGGCGGCGATCAATGTGCGCCTGCTGCCGCCCGGTATCACCATGGTGGACCCGCAGGCTTCCCCGCCGCTGAGCTATGCCGCGCTGGCCCAGATGGCCGCCGCCGAAAGCAGCGACCAGCCGCCGCCGGTCGAGGTGCACCTTTTCAACACCCCGCAACAGCATGTCAATATCGTGCGCAGGGTAATGGATCCCGCCGGCACCGGTGTGGTCGGCCATATCATGCTGTCTCTGTCCAATGATGTCCTGCAGGGCATACTTGACGACCTCAAGGAGCTGCACGGCTACATCGAGCTGCGCCAGGATGGCGAGAAGGGCGCCCCGGTGGTAGTCGCCACGCGCGGCGACCCGTCTATCAAGTCGGGGCGTGCGGAGCGTGTCGTGCCGATCGATCATACGCGCTGGCAGATCGCGTGGTGGCCCCAGACCAGCAGCCTTGCCTACCTGTCCGGCATCAGTCTCTGGGTGCTCGGTGCCCTCCTGCTCACGGCGCTGCTGTTTGCAGGCCTGGTCATCGTGCTGTTTCGCCGCGTGATGAACGCACTGCACCAGGACGAGGTGAGCATCGTGACGCTGATGAAGGACTTCCGCGAAGGCAGGATGCGTCGCGACCTGGGCAGCGGTCTTGCCGAACTACAGCACACCATCGAGTTCATGGTCCAGCTGGCGGCGAGCGCTAAGGAGACCAGCAACCAGCGCCGCTCGGCTCCGCGCGAACGCGATCATGCCGAGGCGGGGCACTTCGAAACGCCGTCCGAGGGAATCAACGTCGAGGAGCGTGAGACTTACCCACCGGGAAAGGCCGCAAATTTCTCGTCGGCGATCCCCGATGACAATCTGATCTTGGAGGAAGACACGCTGGATACCGAGGCTGCCGCAGCCGGAATCGATCCGTCGATATTCCGTGCCTATGACATCAGGGGTATCGTGGAGCAGACCCTGACCGTGACCGCCGTGCGCCTTATCGGCCGGGCGATCGGCAGCGAGGCGCTGCAGCGCGGGCGCAACGAGATCGTGGTGGCACGGGACGGGCGCCTGTCGGGTCCGATCCTGGTCGACGCCCTGATCGAAGGCATCACCGCAACCGGCTGCGATGTAAAAGACATCGGGTGCGTGCCGACGCCGGTACTCTACTTCGCGACCTATTACCTGGACACGCAGAGCGGTGTCATCGTCACCGGCAGCCACAACCCGCCCGACTACAACGGCCTGAAGATCGTGATCGACGGTGAAACACTCTCCGGCGAGGGCATCCAGGATCTGCGCGAGCGCATAGAGGCCGGCAACTTCATTTCCGGTTCCGGCAGCGTCGAGATCATCAACGTCATACCGGACTATATCGAGCGCATCCGTGGCGACATCAGTCTTGCCCGCCCGCTTCGGGTGGTGGTCGACTGCGGCAATGGTGTGGCCGGTGCCGTCGCCCCGGACCTGTTGCGTTCGCTGGGTTGCACCCTGATCGAGCTGTATTGCGACGTGGACGGCAATTTCCCGAATCATCACCCTGATCCGAGCAAGACCTCGAACCTCACCGACATGATCAACGCGGTCCGTGTCGGCCATGCCGATATCGGCCTGGCCTTCGACGGCGACGGCGACCGACTCGGCGTGGTGGCCGCCGATGGCACCATCATCTGGCCGGATCGCGTGCTGATGCTGTACGCGATGGATATCCTGGCCCGCAACCCGGGCGGGCTGATCATCTACGACGTCAAGTGCACGCGCCACCTCGACAGGATCATTCGCGACAACGGCGGCGAGCCGCTGATGTGGAAGACCGGGCATTCCTTCATCAAGGCCAAGATCCGCGAAAGCGGCGCATTGCTGGCCGGCGAGATGAGCGGTCACATCTTCATAAAGGAACGCTGGTATGGCTTCGACGACGGTCTCTACGCTGCCGCCCGGTTGCTGGAAATCCTCGGCAACGATATGCGCAGCAGTACCGAAATCTTCGCGGAACTGCCGGACAGCATAAATACGCCGGAACTCAACGTTCCCATGCGCGAGGGCGAACCGAAGGCCTTCATCGGTCGCCTGCTTGAAAATGCGCACTTTGAAGACGCCGTAGTGTCGACCATCGACGGCCTGCGGGTGGACTTCGATGACGGCTGGGGTCTGGTACGTGCCTCGAATACCACGCCGGTGCTGGTCCTGCGCTTCGAGGCCGACAACGAAGCCGCGCTGACGCGGATCATGGACGAGTTCCGACGGGCCATGCTGCAGGTCAAGAGCGACCTGTCGTTGCCGTTCTAGTCCGTGCCTGCCACCGGGAACCCGGAGCCGGCACAGTTCCCGTCGACCCGGGCCCGCCTGCTGACAAAGCCTTGTTGTCCAGCCTTGCCGCCGCGTAAACTTCGCACTCGTACCTATCCTGGAAGCCGGGCGTCCGCAACATGTCACTGACAGCAGAATCCGCCAAAAACGTCGCGCACGTCCTGACCGAGGCATTGCCCTATATACGGCGGTTTCACGGCAGGACCGTGGTCATCAAGTACGGCGGCAACGCCATGGTGGACGAGGAACTCAAGAGCGGCTTTGCACGCGACGTGGTGTTGATGAAGCTGGTCGGGATCAATCCGGTCGTGGTGCACGGCGGCGGCCCGCAGATCGGCATGCTGCTGGAGAAACTCGGCAAGGAGAGCAGGTTCGTGGATGGTATGCGGGTGACGGACAGCGAGACCATGGACGTGGTGGAGATGGTGCTCGGCGGTCTGGTCAACAAGGAGATCGTCAACCTGATCACCCGACATGGCGGGCGTGCGGTAGGCCTCACCGGCAAGGACGGTGACCTGATTCGTGCGCGCAAGTTGACGATCAAGCGCCACACGCCGGAACTGGATGTTCCGGAGATCATCGACATCGGTCACGTCGGCGAGGTCGAGAGCATCGATGCCGACATCGTCGATATGCTGATCGGTGGAGACTTCATCCCGGTCATTGCGCCGATCGGCGTGGGGATGGACGGCCATTCCTACAACATCAATGCGGACCTGGTCGCCGGTCACATGGCCGAGGTCCTCAAGGCCGAAAAACTGATCCTGCTGACCAATACGCCCGGCCTGCTCGACAAGCAGGGACGGCTGCTCACAGGTCTCAAGGTCAGGGACGTGAAGCAGCTGATTGAAGATGGCACGGTACATGGCGGGATGCTGCCGAAGATCGGCTGCGTCATGTCTGCACTCGACAGCGGTGTCGGTGCGGCGCACATCATCGACGGCCGGGTAGCGCACGCCGTACTGGTGGAGCTGTTTACCGATGAGGGTGTGGGTACACTGATAACGCCCTGAACCTTCTTTCGGGGCCAGGTCCCGGTACCGGGCGGGCGCCTAGCGGCTGATACTGGAGATCAGGAAGCGGAAGCGTTCGATATCGCTCGCGTATTTCTGCTCGGCGTCCAGTTTTTCCCTGCGCTTCGCCTGCAGCTTCGCCTCGCTGATGGAAATTTCCGACATGACGTCCTTCATCCGGTTGATCAGATCGTTCGGCAGTACCTCGCCGCGCTTTTCATATTCATCGGCATTGTCGGACAGCTCGGCCAGCTGCCGTTGCAGACCGTCGATATCGTAGTAAGCCTGCTTGATATCGCGCTCCAGTTCTTCGAGTTCCTCGTTGCGGGCGAACAGCAGATCATCCTCGTTTGAGAACGTGTTCAGCAGGGTGCGATCATGCCGGTCCAGGTTGAGCTTGGGATTCTCCATCGCCAGTTCCAGTGCTGACTTGCGCTTTTTCTTCGTTGGCGGCTTGTCGGATGTCAGCTCCTCGTAACGCTTCAGGTCGAAGGCAAACTGCTTCCTGATTTCCTCGATCTCGGCCTGCTTGTCCAGTGAAAATTCCTTGTTGTGCGTGATCTGGTCGCGCAGGTTCTTGATCTGGTGCTGCAGCGTGAAGGGCAGTTCCTTGCCGCTGCGTTCGTAGCTGGCGGCATCTTCTGTCAATGCGAGCAGGCGCTCCTGCATGGAGCGGATGCGGCTGTACGTCAGTTGTACCAGGCCCTGTACCATCGAAATCTTGGTCTCCTGCGCCTTGAGCATGTCTTCCTTGCTGGAGTAGGTGGCGAGCAGGCTGCGGTCGTGGATCGCGCGTTTTTCGGCGCGCTCCTTCTTCTTTGCTTCCAGCTCGGCGAGCCGCTGGGCCTCGGCCTTTTCCGCGGCAGTCAGCGGCGCCTTGTAGACCTTGATGACCCGGCCCTGATCGTTGATTTCCTTGCGTTCGGTCAGCGCGGCCTCGGGAGGCAGCTGGTTGGTGTACTGTACATTGCCTTGTTCATCGACCCACTTGTAGGCACGTTCCGCCAGCGCCGGACCGGCGAGCAGAATCGCCGGTATCGCGAGCAGACAGCGCAGCGTGCGAACGCAGCTCGTCATTGGTGGATCACCGTTCCGGTCTTGTCGTGCATACTCATTTCTGCAACCCTTCTGGCTACAAAATATACCTCAAACATGAAACGGGAAGAATCGTGAATACGCCGGAGCAACTCATCCTCTTCCTCCTGTCTCTGGTAGCCAATGTCTTTTCGGCTTTCTCGGGAGGTGGTGCCGGCCTGATCCAGCTCCCCGTACTCATTTTTCTTGGCCTGCCTTTCGCCATTGCACTGGCGACGCACAAAGTTGCCAGCGTCGCCTTGGGTATCGGCGCTACTATCAGGCACTTGAGAGAGGAGCCGCTGGAGCGTCGTCTGGCAACGACTATCCTGCTCTCCGGTCTCCCGGGCGTGATGGTCGGGGCCAACGTGATCCTCGGTGTAGAGGAACGCCTTGCCGAGACCGCACTGGGAATTTTGACCGCTGGATTGGGGATTTATTCCATGCTGCACCCGAATCTCGGCCAGAGCGTGATCCCGGTTCAGCACGGGACGCGTGGCCGGCTCTGGGGTGGTCTGGTCCTGTTTGCCATCGGCGTCCTGAACGGTTCCCTCACTTCAGGCACCGGATTATTCGTAACCCTCTGGCTGGTGCGTTGGTTTGGCCTCGATTACCGCCGCGCCATCGCCTATACCCTGATCCTGGTCGGCGTGTTCTGGAACGGCACCGGCGCGCTGACGCTGGGTATCCTCGGCGATATCCGCTGGAGCTGGTTGCCGGCATTGCTGCTCGGTTCGCTGCTGGGGGGGTATATCGGTGCGCACCTTGCGATCCGTTCGGGCAACCGCTGGATCAAGCGGGCCTTCGAGCTGGTGACGCTGCTGATCGGACTCAAGCTCATCGTCGGCTGAGACGTGCAAAGGTACCGGCTGCTCGGGAAGATCGGCACTGGGCCCGTTATGTGCAGTTGTATAACATATTGTTGTATATCACATATTGCGCATATCAACGTTATACCCCGTACTGTGACCGGTACGCCTCGATCCTGGCGACGTCCCCGCCGCTATCCGACCGCGCCGCCAGGTATTCCAGCAGGTGCTCCAGACGGACGATGCACGCCACGGGCACTCCCAGCGCGTCCTCGATTTCCTGGATCGCGGAACGCGCATCCCGCCCGCGTTCCTGCCGGTCGAGGGCGATGACGACACCGGCCAGGGTGGCGCCGGCGGCCCGGATAATGTCGACCGACGCGCGGATGGCGGTGCCGGCCGTGATGACATCGTCGATCACCAGCACCCGGCCGCTGAGCGCGGCACCGACCAGCATGCCGCCCTCGCCGTGGCCCTTGGTCTCCTTGCGGTTGAAGCACCAGGGCACATTTCTGCCATGTTGGTCGGCGAGCGCGATACTCGCCGCCGCGGCCAGTGGGATGCCCTTGTAGGCGGGTCCGAACAGGACATCGAACTCGATACCGCTGTCGACGATCGCCTGTGCGTAGCAGCGGCCCAGCCGCGCCAGGTGCTCACCGGTGTTGAACAGGCCGGCATTGAAGAAATACGGGCTAACGCGGCCGGATTTCAGCGTGAATTCGCCGAAGCGCAACACACCGGCCTGGATGGCGAAGTCGATGAAATCATGTTGATAGTCTTTCATGGCGGCTGTGGTCGTTTGGCGGATCACGGGCGGTTATCATACACACCTGGGGCGACGGGTTGAGCACGATGCGCATCATAACTCTCAACGTGAACGGTATCCGCTCGGCGGCGCGCAAGGGTTTCTTCCAGTGGATGGTGCGCCAGCAGGCTGACGTGGTGTGCCTGCAGGAGACCAAGGCACAGGCCGGGCAGCTGGACGATCCGGTTTTCCGGCCGCGCGGCTGGCACGTCTTCTTCCACGACGCGGAGAGGAAGGGATACAGCGGGGTCGCCGTCTACTGCCGGCGCAAGCCGGACCGGGTGATCGCCGGCCTGGGCTGGCAGGACATGGATGCCGAGGGCCGTTACCTCGAGGCGCGCTTCGGGTCGCTCAGCGTGGTCTCTCTGTACCTGCCGTCCGGCTCCTCGAGCGAGGAACGCCAGCAGGTAAAGTTCGATTTCCTCGAGCGCTTCATGCCCTGGCTGCGCACGCTCAAGCGCAGGCGGCGCGAGTATATCCTGTGCGGTGACTGGAACATCGCACATCGCGAGATCGACCTGAAGAACTGGCGCGGTAATCGGAAGAATTCCGGCTTCCTTCCGGAAGAGCGCGCCTGGATGGACGAGCTGTTCGGCCCTGCCGGTTTCGTCGATGCCTTCCGCGCCGTCAACCCGGCGGCGGAGCAATATACCTGGTGGTCTAACCGCGGCCAGGCCTGGGCCAAGAACGTGGGATGGCGCATCGATTACCAGGTCACCACGCCGGGTATAGGCGCCACCGTGCAGGCTGCGCGCATCTACAGGGACAGGCGCTTCTCCGATCATGCGCCGCTCATCATGGATTACAATTTCGAGTTGTAGCGCGAAAACATTTTTCGCATACAGACAACAGGTGCAGGAACGGGATACTATTCGCGGCAGGGTGTTCAGGCGCACGCACGTTCCGTGTACATGCGCAGGCGTGTGAAACACCCTGGAATTGCCTGGTACATGGCTCAACATCGCCATGCGTGCGCCGTGCGGGCTTTTGAAACAGGATCTGCGTAAATCGCCAGGGAAGGTCTGATGAATCCAGCAATCGTCATCCCGGTATGCACCGGGTCCGGGAACCTCCAGGACCGCCCGGCTCCCTGCCTGTGCAGGCCTGACGACAGGGATGCGTGAGGATCGTACCGTCGTTAATGGATCCATTGATGCGGTTTCCCGTATCTGACACGAGTCCGTGGTGGCCGTGCTGCCGGGATATATCCATCCCCGGGGCAGCCCGGTTGATGCGTGCGGATGCCGTCCCGGTCCGGCCCGCCGGAAGCACTCCACCCGCTCACGCCGTTTCAGCGTTACTACCCGACGCCGATGAAAAGTGATATCCAAAAGATTTGACATGCAAATGCAAATCGTTATCATTTGCAAGCCATTCATGACGGGTACAGAATCACGCGCCGTGTATACGCATGTGAATATTTTATTTGTAAAACAATTGATTGAAAGCATTCCCGGCGTTCGGGAGACACGATGGCCGGGTCAGTGTCCCGTCCGCCGTAGCCGGATGAATGTATGTCTTTCCCGGCAGGTGCCTGGTACGGACCGGCAGGACGCATGATAGACCGGCTGAGATGCAGGTTGACGAGCAAGCGCTGCTGGCTCGTGTTGGGTGCGGCGGCGCTGAGTGCCGTCCTGCTCTGGCTGCTCGCCCATCAACTCCTGAGCGCCGTCTATCACGGCCACGCCGGCGGGATGCTGAACGCGCTGATCACGGGCCAGTCGGAACATCCGCTGAGGTTCTATTACGCCGTATTTGACCGGCTATATCTGGCGGCTTGCGCCGGGCTGCTGATTTCCGTGCTGGCGTACAGTCTGCTGCCGGACATCGTTCACAACTGGATCCGTTCCCTGCCAGCCTGGCTCTTCGCTGCCGCCAGGGCGGGACTGACAAGAAACCTGCGGCTGTCAGCGCTCCAGATCGGTGTCCTCGTGGCCGGTACCTTCCTCGTGCTCAGCCTGTTCAGCCCGTGGAAAACGACCACCATACGCTTGTCGGATACCTATGACCTCGGCAAGACCTATCTGCTGTCCGGGCCCGACGCTTGCAACGGGCAGAGCTGTTACGAACTCGAGATCAAATGCGCGGAACTCAGCCGCCCCGAGAATGCGCTGCTCAGGGTCGGCCAGCCGGACAGTGGAGTTGAGGAACAGGGCACGATCATGTTCTTCAGCGGCTGGACCGGCAACTTCTGGTGGGACTGGGACAGCACGGGCGAGGAGAAGGTCCCGGACGACGAACGGCAGATCGAGATCGTTCACAAGCAGTTGCTGGCCGATTTACAGGCCGCGGGATATCGTACCGTACAGGTCAAGTGGGAGAGCGGCTGGTTTGACGCCGCGCCCGGCAAGCAGGAAAACCCGCCATTGCTGGCCTGCAATCCAGCCACCCTGGCCAACTGGGTATTCCGCGAATTGCGCAAGAAGGGTCCCGAACAGGCCTTCTGTGCCGTCGGGCACTCGAATGGCGCAACCGAGCTGGGCTACATGCTGTCGCGCTACAATCAGGAAGATATCTTCTCCCTGGTCGTCATGGAGTCGGGACCCAACTGGGCCCGCCTCGACTACAGTTGCATCCCGGAACCTGCACATCCAGAACTCATCAATAACAAGTTCGGCCGCAGTACCATCGATCTGGCATACGGCTATCCGAATGACGGCACGGGAATCTGCGCCCGCCAGGACCACAGCCAGATCGAACTGTTCAGGCGGACCAGCATCATTCTTGATTATGTCTGGTCGTACTATTATCCGCATACCCAGGTCGCAATCGTGGTCAGCAAGAACGATTCCATGGTCGGCAGGCAGCATGCCGAATACTATTACGACCGCCTGCTCAAGTCGGGCTCGCCCCTGCTGTCATTCGATGTCTTGCCGGGCGACGGACACGTCCCCACCGCCACGCCCGAGGGCGCGGACTGGCTGGAGACCACCCTGCTTAATGAGTGCCGCGAACATCAGGTTCAGGCATCCGGTGATATCCATATCAGCGCCGCGCATGCTGAGTAGTGCGGGTCGTTCCCGGGCGGTTCAGCGGGACCGCGGCCAGGCAGTTCCCGGAAACTGGCCGGGTGCGGGAATGTGCAGGCACAACCGCGGTCCGGACAGGCCTTGGTGTGCCATGCGGGCGCGGATAACGCCGGCCCGGAGGGTGAGATCATCCGGTCATCGCTGCGGCGTTTCCCCGCGGTGACGGTCCGTTGGCTTGCCGGTAGGGTAACGTGTTGTTTCGCGGAGGCGTGCACGGTATCCGGTTACACGAGCGACCGGTGGGCCCGGGGGAGAAAACCGGTTCAGCCGCATTGATCGTCCGGATCGATCGATACCTGTCCCGAGAACATCAGCAGGCGGTCTTCGAGCGACATGTTTTCCAGTCGGCGATCGGCCAGCCGGCGGCGTTCCACAATCACGAGACAGCCGTCGCCGTCTCTGAGGGGAAACCCGGCTGACAGCCCCCAGCGCCGCTTCCCCGGGTTTCTGCGCTCCATGAATTTTTGTCTCATACCTCCAAGCGTAGTCGATATCCCGGTTTTGATAATGGAAATCCCGCCCGATTTATTCCAGCCGGGACCGTTGCGAATGGATTCGGAATAACCCTTGTAAAACAAATCGTTGCTTCTATCGCGCCAGACGGCTCAGCCGGGCTGGCGAGTTGACTGCCGGTTTATCAGGACCAGCACCAGCACGATGGCGGGGAGTCCGAGCAGGCCGGCATAAAGGAAGAACGAGGCGTAGCCGGAGCTGTCGACGACGGCACCGGAGAAACCACCGATGAATTTGGCGGGCAGCGTCATCAGCGAGCTGAACAGCGCATATTGCGTCGCGGTGTAGGCGCTGTTGGTCAGGCTGGACAGCCAGGCAATGAAGGCCGAGGTGGCAAACCCGCCACTCAGGTTGTCCGCACTGATGACCACGGCCAGTGACACGAGCCCCGCTTCGCTGGTCGCCAGCCAGACGAACAGCAGGTTGGTGGAGGCGACCAGGATGGCGCCGGCCAGCAGCGGGCGCAGGATGCCGAAGCGCGCCACCAGGACGCCGCCCAGTGCTGCACCGGCTATGGTCATGAAGAAGCCGAAAATCTTGGTAACGCTGGCGATTTCATTCAAGCTGTAGCCGAGATCGAGGTAGAACGGATTGGCCATCACGCCCATGGTGATGTCGCTGAGCTTGTAGGCGCTCACTACCAGCAGGATCAGCACGGCCAGTGCGCCATTACGCTGGAAGAATTCCACGAACGGGCTGACCACAGCGTCCGAAAACCAGGCCGCCAGGCGTGCCCAGGTGCTGTGCCTGTCGTGCACGCCTGCGGCATTTTCCAGTCGTTCTTCCAGCGCCGCGGTGCGGGCATCGCGGTTATGCCGCGGCTCGCCGACGAGCAGCGTCGTGACCATGCCGATGCCCATCAGGGCTGCCATGACCAGATAGGCGACGGACCAGGAACTTGCCTCCGCGATATAGAAGGCACCGGCGCCGGCGGTCAGCAGGGCGAGCCGGTAGCCGAGCACGTAGGTCGCGGCCATGGCGCCCTGCAGTTCGCGATCGACCGCCTCGATACGCCAGGCATCGATGGTGATGTCCTGCGTGGCCGATCCGAAGGCGACCAGCAGGGCAAACAGGGCGAGCCGCGCCAGTCCGGCGTGCGGATCGGTCAGCGCCATGCCGGCCAGGCCGGCCGCGATGGTCAGCTGTGCGGCCAACATCCACGCGCGCCGTTTGCCCAGTATGGCCGTCAGCACCGGCAGGGGCAGACGGTCGATGACCGGCGCCCAGAACACCTTGATCGAATAGGTGATACCGATCCAGCTGAAAAAGCCAATGGTGGTGCGGGCGGTGTCGACATCGCGCAGCCAGGCGGACAAGGTCGAGAACACCAGCAGAAACGGCAGGCCTGCTGCAAAGCCGAGGAATACCATGGCCAGCACGCGCGCCTGTGAGTAGACCGCCATGGCCTGCCGCCAGCTGCGCGTGGGTTGGGTGTCATTGGTCATTTCGCGCACCACGCCTTGTGTCGAACCGTCCCACCCGTGAGCGGGCACGACGGACGATCACCGTTATGCCTGCCAGTGCAACGGCTGAGTTGCAGCGCACTTCGGCGGACGGGGCCATCCCCGCGCCGTGGGACGGGGGTGCGCTCAGCAACCGGCTGCTCGATATGGCAGGCTGCAGGGGTGGTCGCTGCACGTTCCGTATGGCCATCGGGGTACCGCGCGCCGACTGCCCGGAGCAACGCTTCCGGCAAGGCTACTGTCTGCCGGCGAGTGGCCCGCCACGGTCAATTGCATCGTCCCGGGCAGCATGGACATATGCCACGCCTCGGAAAGCGGTGAGTGAGTCTAATGGCTGACCATGGGGGGTGCAACATTCGGTCAGGACGGTGGCGCAATCAGATCCTCCGGCAGCCGTGTGGGACGCTCGATACGGATGCGCTTGGCGCGCCCGCTGTCACCTGACAGCAGCACGACCTGACGGCGTGGTACGCCGAATTCGCCGGCCAGGAACTTCAACAGGTGCTCGTTGGCCCGGCCCTCGAGCGGTGGTGCGCTGATGCGGACCTTAAGGCGATCGCCGTGGATGCCGTCTATCCGGTCCCGGCTGGCTTTAGGTTGCACGTGAACCGCCAGCAACAGGTCTTCGCCCTTCCACTGGTACCAGGGTGCAGACAAGATTGCTCAGTGCAGGAGTGGCATGATCAGCATGCGTACGACCTGCAGGCCGATTATGGCGAACAGCGGGGAAAGATCGATGCCCGAGAGCGGCGGTATGATACGCTGGATGGGTTTCAGTATCGGATTGGTCAGGCTGTAAAGCAGTGAATTGACCGGCGAGTAGGTCCCGGGATTGATCCAGCTCAGTATCACCTGTACCACGATCGAGACCAGAAATATGTTGATCAGCAGCATGAACAGTTCGCCGAGGGAGTACAACAGCAGGCTGAGAATCGGCACGCTCGCGCCGCGCAGCGATGCAACGATGAACAGCGATATCAGCTGCAGGACCAGCATCAGGACGATCGCGGCGGTGTCAAACTTGGCGACCACGGGAATGACCTTGCGCAACGGCACCAGCAGCGGGTTGGTGATGCGTACCAGGAACTGGCTGACCGGGTTGTAGAAGTCAGCACGGACCACGCCCAGCAGAAACCGCAGCATCACGGCCAGTATGTAGAGGCTGATCAGCGTGGTGATCAGGAATTCCAGCGGATTGGTCAGATAGCTGTTCATGGTTGGTTTCCGATTTCTTCCGCCAGTTCGCGCGACCGGAGGGCCGCGGCCTGCATGGCCTTCTCGACAAGGGCCTCGAAGCCGTCTTGCTGAAATATGCCGATGGCGCGTTCCGTGGTACCGCCCGGTGATGTCACGCGGCGACGCAGTGTGGCTGCATCGTCCGGGCTTTCCAGCGCCATTTTAGCAGCACCGAAGGCCGTTTGCAGACTCAGCAGTCGCGCCGTTTCCACCGGCAGCCCAAGCTTGCAACCAGCGGCCTGAAGGGCCTCCATGAGCAGGAAGAAATAGGCCGGTCCGCTGCCAGACAGCGCGGTTACCGCATCCAGCTGGTCTTCATCGTCGACCCACAACGCAAGGCCCACGGCACGCATGATCGACTCGGCCGCGTTGCGCTGGTCATCGCTTACCGCCTGGTTGGCGAACAGCGCGGTCGCACCGCTCTGCACCATCGCCGGGGTGTTCGGCATGGTGCGTACGATGGCCGTCCCGGCACCGAGCCAGCCGCGCAGGGCGCGTTCCCGTACCCCTGCAGCGATGGAGATCACCAGGGGACGGTGTTGCGCGACGGTTTTCGCCAGTTCGGTGGCGACGTCTTTCGTGACCTGTGGCTTGACCGCCAGCACGACGATGTCGGCGCGGGCTGCGGCGGCACGGTTGTCGGTGCCGGTGGCAATCCCGAAGCGTGAGGCAAGACGCTTCAGCTGCTGTGCATCGGGGTCGGTTGCATGGATGGTGGCGGGATTGCAGCCGTCGGCGATCAGTCCGCCGATCAGGCTGCTGGCCATGTTGCCGCCACCGATGAATGTCAGGTTCACGTCGGTCATGGCGTTTGACAATACAGGATGCGTGCTGCCAACCACAAGCTTGCCATACCGCCACGCCACCGCCGTGCGGGTCCCGGCATGAATTCTCGTGTCGTATAATTATCTAACTGATTCATATGGTTATTTACGGCACCCGCGCAGCTTGAGAATTCATGCCGTTACGGGATACTCTGGGTAGCGGGCAGGGTAATGATATCGCGTCGTGGTACATGAAACCCAGAGCCAAACCGGCCCGGCCAGATGGCGGCACTTGCAAGGTCCTGGGTGACTGGCGTGTTCAAGTATCCCCTGCCAATGTCGATATGGCTTCTCGGATACGGGTATATCAAGGGTACGGGTATGGATATTGCTGAGTTACTCACTTTCAGTGTCAACAACGGTGCGTCCGACTTGCATCTCTCCGCCGGTATGCCACCGATGATCCGTGTGGATGGTGACATGCGCAAGATCAACGTGCCGGTGCTTGATCACAAGACGGTGCACGGGCTTGTCTACGACATCATGAACGACAAGCAGCGCAAGGATTTCGAAGAGTTTCTCGAAACGGATTTTTCGTTCGAGATTCCCAACCTGGCACGCTTTCGTGTCAACGCTTTCAATCAGAATCGCGGTGCCGGCGCCGTATTCCGTACCATTCCGTCAGAAATCCTCAGTCTTGAGGATCTGGGTACGCCGTCGATCTTCAGGGAGATTTCCGACACGCCGCGCGGACTGGTGCTGGTGACCGGCCCGACCGGCTCCGGCAAGTCCACTACCCTAGCCGCGATGATCGACTACATCAACAAGAAGTCCTACAGCCACATCCTGACCATCGAGGACCCCATCGAATTCGTGCACGAGAGCAAGAAGTGTCTGGTAAACCAGCGCGAGGTGCATCGCGATACAATGGGTTTCAATGAGGCGCTGCGCTCGGCGCTGCGTGAGGATCCGGACATTATCCTGGTCGGCGAAATGCGTGACCTGGAAACCATCCGCCTGGCGCTGACGGCGGCGGAAACCGGCCATCTGGTGTTCGGTACCCTGCATACCACGTCCGCCGCCAAGACCATCGACCGTGTGATCGATGTGTTCCCGGCCGGGGAAAAGATGATGGTGCGCTCGATGCTGTCGGAGTCGCTGCGTGCGGTTATCGCCCAGACCCTGCTCAAGAAAATCGGTGGCGGACGCATCGCGGCCTGGGAAATCATGATTGGTACGCCGGCCATTCGCAACCTGATCCGTGAGGACAAGGTGGCTCAGATGTACTCGGCCATCCAGACCGGCAACGCGATGGGAATGACGACACTCGATCAGTACCTGAACGACATTCTTACCAAGGGCCTGATCACCAAACAGGATGCGCGCGCCAAGGCGGCCATAAAGGAAAACTTCCGCTAGGGAGCGGATCCGGGAGTCGAAATGGATTTACTGCCGCTATTGAAGTTGATGAAAGAGAAGCAGGCCTCGGATCTGTTCCTGACCGCCGGTCTGCCGCCGACGATCAAGCTGAACGGCAAGACCGTGCCGATAGGCAGTGAGGCGCTGACGCCCGAAACGGCCATGCGCATGGTCACCAGCATGATGTCACCGGCCCAGCGTGACGAGTTCGAGGCCACTCACGAGTGCAATTTCGCGATTTCAGAAACCGGCGTCGGCCGTTTTCGCGCCAGCGCCTTTATCCAGCGCAACAATGCCGGGGCCGTGTTGCGCCGCATCGAGACCTATATCCCGTCCATCGAGGACCTGCGCCTGCCACAGATCCTGAAGAACCTGGCCATGACCAAGCGTGGCCTGATCGTGTTCATCGGCGCCACCGGCACCGGCAAATCGACCTCCCTGGCTTCCATGCTGGATTACCGCAACAAGAACGGCACCGGTCACATCATTACCATCGAGGATCCAATCGAGTTCGTGCACAAGCACCAGGGCTGCATTATCACCCAGCGCGAGGTCGGTATCGATACCGAGTCCTATGAGACCGCACTGAAAAATACCCTGCGCCAGGCACCGGACGTGATCCTGATCGGCGAGATCCGTGACCGCGAAACCATGAATCACGCCATTGCGTTTGCGGAGACCGGACACCTGTGCCTCGCTACCCTGCATGCCAACAACGCCAATCAGGCCATGGACCGTATCATCAACTTTTTCCCGGAAGACCGCCGCCCGCAGCTGTTCATGGACCTGTCCATGAACCTGAAAGCATTCCTGGCGCAGCAGCTGATTCCGCGCAAGGACGGCAATGGACGTGTCGTCTGTGTGGAAATCCTGCTCGGCACGCCGCTGGTACACGACGTGATCCGCAAGGGCGAGATACACAGGCTCAAGGAAACGATGAAGCAGTCCACCCAGCAGGGCATGGTGACCTTCGACCAGGCGTTGTTCAGTCTCTACAAGCAGGGCGAAATCAGCTATGACGATGCGCTGCACTACGCCGATTCGGCCAACGAGGTTCGCCTCATGGTCAAGCTGGACGAGGGCGACGTGGAGAAATTTTCCTCGGCCATGGACAACGTGTTCCTGCAGGAAAAGGACTGACAGCGTTTTCACGCGATCCGCAACTACAAACGGGCGCATTGCGCCCGTTTGTAGTTTGAACGCCAGGGCAGGTGATGGTGCAGGCGTGGAGCGCGATCCGTTCGGAACGCCGTCGCGCTCGACGGGCGCCTACTCCCAGTTTACCGACCCGGCATCGAACACCGGGCCGTCGACGCACACGCGTTTCATGGCCGGCCCCTGCCGCGTGCTGATTTCCACGGTGCAGCCGGCACAGCCACCCACGGCGCAGGCCATGTACTCTTCCAGCGCGACCTGGCAGGGCAGGCTGTAATCGCGCGCCAGCCGGGCGGTCGCGGCCAGCATCGGCCTGGGGCCGCAGGCAAAGATGCCGGTCTCTGCGCACGCTGTCTTGTCCAGCGCCTCGAGCCAGCTGCGTGCCAGGTCGGTGATATAGCCCTCGTGGCAGCCCGGGTAACCCTGCAGACTGGCCAGGCGGCTGGGTATGCCCCAGTCCTCCAGCAGCGGCATGGCGGCGATCACGCCGTCGGGCGATCCCGGGACCATGAAACGTGACGGACGTGCCGTGAATGGAAACGGCACCTCCGATCCCATCAGCACCAGCGGCTTCCAGTGCCTGTCATTGCGCAGGTGATCCGCGAGAAAAACCATTGGCGGGATGCCCACGCCGCCCCCCAGCAGCAGGGCGCGCGGGCGTGCCCGGTCCGGTGTGAAGGGCGTGCCGATGGGACCTATCATGCTGAGCGTCTCCCCGATCGCACGATTCGCCAGGGCGCGTGTGCCGGCACCGACTACCTTGTAGAGGAACTCCACCCAGCCCGCGGCCGCATCGACACGCATGATCGAGAGCGGCCGGCGCATGGGCAGCGAGGGGCTGCACCGGATATGCGCAAAACTGCCCGGCTGTGCGCGGTCGGCACAGCGCGGTGCCGCTACCCGCAGTACGTACTGCCCGCCCGGGTGGCTGTCATGCGCGAGAATCCGCGCATCCTCGACAAACAGGGTGGCACGGTGCTGTTTTGCACTGTTCGACATGGCGTCGATTATAGCCGTAATCTGGGCCGGTCCGGCAGCCGCCACGGACCGCGGGCGGATTATGCACTCTCGAAGAGCCTGCGCAACCCGGTCTCGAAATCGATACGCGGTTCCCACCCCAGCAGTGTCCTGGCCTGGCCGATATCGGCGCGTGAATGGCGGATGTCGCCCTCTCTGGCCGGGAGATAGCCCGGATTGAAGGCTTGCCCCTGGATGCGGCAGACGGTGCGCAACAGGTCATTGATGGTGATGGTCGCGCCGGTCGCGACGTTGATGGCCTTACCGACCGCGTCCGGTGCGCTTGCGGCCCGGATGTTGGCTTCCACGACATCGGCGATGTACACGAAGTCGCGGGTCTGTTCGCCATCGCCGTAGATGTCCGGTTGTTCTCCCCGGCTGACGCGATCCGCGAAGATGGATATGACGCCGGAGTAGGGTGAGGACGGGTCCTGGCGCGGGCCGAACACGTTGAAATAGCGCAGGGCAACCGTTTCCAGACCGTACAGCTGGGCGTACACCAGGCAGGCGTGCTCGGAGGCCAGCTTATCGACCGCATAGGGAGACAGTGGCCTGACCGGCATGTCTTCCGTCTTGGGCAGTTCCGGCAGGTCGCCGTACACGGCGGCGGAGCAGGCGAATACGACACGTCGTACCCTGGCCTGGCGCGCCGCCTCCAGTATGTTCAGGGTGCCGCGGTAATTGGTGCGTTCGCTGCCCAGCGGGTTATCGACCGTCTCGGGTACCGAGGCAATGGCCGCCTCGTGGTAGACGATGTCGATGCCTTTCATCCATTCGCGCACCGTTGAATAGTCGCCCACGTCACCCTCGATGACCGACACGGCATCGGATACCGGGATATTTTCGCGCCTGCCTGTGGAGAAATTGTCCAGTATACGGACCTGGTGTCCGTCGGCCAGCAGACGCTCCGTGATATGTGAGCCGATAAAACCGGCGCCACCCGTAACCAGATATTTCATAATGCCATGCCAGGTTGTTCCGCAGCGCTTAATAGTGATTGCTGGCCGGGATGCGGGTCAAGTACCCGGCGTGAAAAGTACAGCTTGAAAAATCCACCTCGAGGCTTGACACGTGCGCTTCCGGGATTCCCGTCCCGTTTCTCGCGCACGCAAGGCTGAATCAAAGCGCACGACGGTTTACGGATATTGCCGCCGGCGTCCCGGCTTGTGAGGTCCGCCGGCGTCGGCCGGAGCCAGTTCATGCGCCGGTTCACCCTTCGAAGGCCTGTATTCCGGCGTTGCCGAACTTCACCATCATGTCCCCGTTGGCGAGCATGCCGCCCCGGTTCAACCGGCATTCCCCGGCAGTTCCCGAAAATCATTTCTTTCACCCCGGCTTGTATATAATCGTCCGGAATCGGGAAAGTCGGCTGTGCGGTCGGCAAACTTGAATTCGGACCATGGCGCGCAAGGGACACAGGTCAGCTGACAGCAACAACCCGCAGGCCGGCAGTCTTCCGGATCAGCTGCGAGAACCCGTGGCCGGGGCCTGGGAGGCGTTCGTGCAGGCCAGCGCCGAGGCCGGTTACACGATCCCCGCACACCCGGAATTTATCGCTGTCCTGCAGCGGGTATGGGCCTGCAGCGAGTTCGTGTCGCAGGTCTGCCAGCGCAATCCCGCGGTGCTTTACCGCCTGCTGGAGGACGGTTGCCTGCTGGGGGATTATGCACCCGGTGAGTATGCGCAAAAGCTGGAGCGGTCGCTGCGTGGCGTTCGGGACGAGACGTCGCTGTCACGCACACTGCGCGAGTTCCGCCAGCAGGAGATGTTGCGTATCGCGTGGCGCGACCTGGCCGGCTGGGTTCCGCTTGGCGAGGTGTTGCATGACCTTACCGCGCTGGCGGATGCGTGTATCAGCAGCTGTCTTGAGCGGATCAACAACTGGTCGGTCGGCCGTGCGGGCCTGGCGGTAAAGCGGTTCAGGCCCTCGCTGGTCGTGCTGGGCATGGGCAAGCTCGGTGCACACGAACTCAATTTCTCATCCGATATCGACCTGATATTCGCCTATCCGGATGAAACCGCGGCATGGCAGCGCCGGCACCTGAGCGCGGACGAGTTCTATATGCGTATCGGGCAGCAACTTATCAGGATACTGGAACAGCAGACGGCGCACGGGTTCGTGTTCCGGGTCGACATGCGCCTGCGTCCCTATGGTGACAGCGGGCCGCTGGCCGCCAGTTTCGACGCGATGGCGGATTACTACCAGCTGCACGGCCGCGAGTGGGAGCGTTATGCGATGATCAAGGCGCGGCCCGTGGCCGGCCCGCCGCAAGCCAGCGCGCAGTTGATGGAATTGCTGCAGCCTTTCGTCTACCGGCGCTACCTCGACTTCGGCGCGTTCGATTCGCTGCGCAGCCTCAAGGAGCAGATCATTCGCGAGGTCGAACGCCGCGGGATGCAGAACAATATCAAGCTTGGCCCGGGCGGTATCCGCGAGATCGAGTTTATCGTGCAGGCCTTCCAGCTGGTGCGCGGCGGGCGTGAACCGGTACTCAGGCAGCGCAGCGTGTTGACGATCCTGGCCGCGCTTGCCAGGCTCGGCTATCTCCCCGGGCCTGTAACCAGGCAGCTGGCGGCGGCCTACGTCTTCCTGCGCCGTACCGAGAATCGCCTGCAGGCCTGGGAGGACCGCCAGGTCCATGCCCTGCCGGAGGATGCCACGGGTCGGGCGCGTCTGGCCTTTGCCATGGGCTATCCGGACTGGGAGGATTTTGCACAGGCACTGGAGCATCACCGAAGCCAGGTGCAGGCCCACTTCGAACAGGTTTTCGCTGCACCGCGCACGCGGATCGAGGCGCAGCAGCGTGACCGCACGCATAGCCTGGGCGATGTCTGGCGCGGCACCGTCGACGACGTGCAGGCGGCGCACCTGCTCGAACAGGCCGGTTACCCGGAGGCCGGCGAGGTGGTGCGGTGGACGGCGCAGTTTCGCAAGGGACCGGTGACCCGTTATCTCGGCGAACAGGGACGGCGCCGGCTGGACGAGTTGATGCCGCTGGTGTTGAACGCCGCCGCCGGCGCCACGTCGTCGCTTGCGGTGCTCAAGCGCATGGGGGCGTTGCTGGAGGCCGTTGCGGGACGCACCACCTACCTGTCGCTGCTGGTCGAGCATCCCGCGGCGCTCGACCAGCTCGCGCGGCTTTGTGCCGCCAGCAGCTGGATCGCGGCCCAGCTTGCCCAGCACCCGATCCTGCTCGACGAATTGCTCGATGTACGGGCGTTATTCGACCCGCTCGACAAGGACGGTCTGCGCAGTGCCTTGCGCTCGCGTATGGACGGCATAGCGCCCGATGACCTCGAGCACCAGATGGACCAGCTGCGCCGGTTTCGCCAGGCCGCCATGCTGCACGTGGCCGCGACTGATATCATTACCGGCCTGCCGGTGACACGCGTTGCTGACCGCCTGACGGCGATCGCCGAGGTGGTGCTCGAGACGGTCACGCACCTGGCCTGGAACCACCTGGTCGTACGTTACGGCAGGCCGGGCTACATCAGCCACGGCAAGCTGTGCGAGGCGGGGTTGGCCATCGTCGGCTACGGCAAGCTGGGCGGCCATGAAATGGGTTACGGATCGGATCTGGACATCGTGTTCCTGCACGACAGCAGCGGCAGAGAGCAGCATACCGCCGGCCCGCAGGTCATCGACAACCATGAATTCTTCACCCGCCTCAGCCAGCGAATCATCCATATCCTGAACACCTTTACCGCGGCCGGCGTGCTCTACGAGGTGGACATGCGGCTGCGACCGAACGGGAATTCCGGCTTGCTGGTCAGCAGTATGGACGTCTTCGACGAGTACCAGCAGGGCAGCGCTTGGACCTGGGAGAACCAGGCGCTTATCCGGGCGCGGGTCGTCGTCGATGGCGAGGAAATTACCCGTCATTTCGAACAGATACGCAACCGTGTCCTGTCGCGGCCGCGGCTGGCTGACAAACTGCAGGACGAGGTGGTCGATATGCGCCGGCGCATGCGCCAGGAGCTGGACCGGAGCGGCGCCGGGCGGTTCGACCTCAAGCACGGTCCCGGTGGTATCGTCGATATCGAATTTATGGTTCAATTCATGGTCCTGCGCTGGTCCGGCACACACGACGCGCTGTTGCGCACGACGGCGACACTCGGCCAGCTGCAGGCCATTGGCAGCAAAGACCTGCTCCCGGCGCAGGATGTCGGGGACCTGTCGAATGCCTACCGCGCCCTGCGCGAGTGTATCAACCACCGTGTATTGCAGGATGCACCGGCCATGATCGGCCAGGATGAACTGGGGGAGGAGCGTGCGTCGGTGACTCGCATCTGGCGACAGGTGATGGGCGAAACGTTGGACGTGAAAGGCGAAAGGTGAAACAAACGGGATGGAACCGGCGGGGTGTGTTCCGCGTCTGTGCCCTGTTAGACCTGGCGATTCACGGTTTACGAGATGTATTAGCGATTTCGGAGAGTAATCTGTATGTCAATGTCAGACCGCGACGGCGTCATCTGGATGGACGGGCAACTGGTGCCCTGGCGCGAGGCGAAGGTGCACGTGCTGACCCACACCCTGCATTACGGCATGGGTGTATTCGAGGGCGTGCGCGCCTACCGGGCGGAGCAGGGGGCCGCGATCTTCCGCCTGCCCGAGCACATGAAACGCCTGTACGGTTCCGCGCATATCATGAAGATGCCGGTGCCTTGGGACAGTGCGGCGCTGTCCGAGGCGCACCGCACCGTGGTGCGTGAGAATCGGCTGGAGTCGGCCTATATCCGCCCGATGTTCTTCTACGGTTCGGAAGGCATGGGCCTGCGCGCGGACAACCTGAAGGTGCACGGGATCGTCGCCGCATGGGAATGGGGCGCCTATCTCGGAGCCGAGAACATGGAAAAGGGTATCCGTATCAAGACATCCTCCTATACACGCCACCACGTCAACATCACCATGTGCAAGGCGAAGGCCAACGGCCACTATATCAATTCCATGCTGGCGCTGAACGAGGCGCTGGCCTGTGGTTACGACGAGGCCATGCTGCTGGATGTGGACGGCTACGTGGCCGAGGGAAGCGGCGAGAACATTTTCATCGTGCGCGACAACGTGCTCTATACGCCCGAGCTGACCTCCGCACTGGAAGGCATCACCCGTGACACGATTGCCCGCCTGGCGGCGGACGAGGGGTACGCGCTGCGCGAGAAGCGTATCACCCGCGACGAGGTCTACCTGGCCGACGAGGCCTTTTTCACCGGCACCGCGGCGGAGGTCACGCCGATCCGCGAGGTGGACGACCGACTCATCGGCAACGGCACGCGCGGCCCGGTGACCGCGCGCCTGCAGTCGCTGTATTTCGACGTGGTGCACGGCCGGATCGACAAATACCGCAACTGGCTGACGGCGGTACAGCCTCAGGCCTGAGGGGAACTGGCCACGATCATTCCTGGATCTGGCTGAGCTGCGTGTTGTACAGGCGCCAGTAGGCGCCGCCCCGGTCGAGTAACTCGCGGTGCGGCCCGTTCTCGACGATACGCCCCTTGTCGAGCACCACGATGCGGTCGGCGTGTTCGATGGTGGACAGACGATGCGCGATGATCAGCGAGGTGCGTCCCCGCATGAGTGTGCCCAGCGCACTGTGTACATGACGTTCCGATTCGCTGTCCAGCGCGGAGGTCGCCTCGTCGAGAATCAGGATGGGCGCATCCTTGAGCAGCGCACGTGCGATCGCCAGCCGCTGCCGCTGGCCGCCGGACAGGCGTGCGCCGTTCTCGCCGATCAGCGTGTCCATGCCGGCTGGCAGGGTACTGATGAACTCCATGGCATGGGCGGCCTCGGCCGCGGCGGCAATCTCCGCCAGGCCGGCACCGCGCATGCTGCCATAGGCGATGTTGGCCGCGACGGTGTCGTTGAACAGCACGATGTCCTGGTTCACCAGCGCGATGGCGTTGCGCAGGTCGGCGAGATTGACGTCCTGCAGGTCGACGCCGTCGAGCAGGATCTGCCCGGCGGTCGGCTGGTAGAAGCGCGGCACCAGCGCGGCCAGGCTGGACTTGCCGCTGCCGGACCTGCCGACGAGCGCGACCGTCTCGCCGGGCTCGACCTCCAGGCTGATATCGTCCAGTGCCGGGAACTTGCCGCTGTCGTAGCGCAGGCCGACGTGGCGGAACGAGAGGGCACCGCGGACGGCGGGCAGGCGCCGGGTGCCGGTGTCCGGTTCCTGTTCCTGTTCCAGCAGCTCGAAGATGGATTGCGACGCCGCCATGCCGCGCTGCAGCTGCTCGTTGACCTTGGTGAGGCGCTTGATGGGTGAGAACAGCAGTCCCATGGCACCGAAGAACGCGATGAAACTGCCCACCGTGAACTCGCCGTCGAGCGCCCGTGACGAGGCGATGTAGATCATGGCCGCCAGCGCGATGACCGCGATCAGCTGCACGCTCGGGACGTTGGCGGCCGAGGTGGCTATGATCTTCAGATACATGTGGCGCACACGGTTCGCGATTTCCTCGAAGCGGTTGCTTTCGTAGTCGCGTCCGCCGAACAGCTTGACGACACGCTGGCCCCTGACCGCCTCCTCGATGATACTGGTCATATCGCCCATGGCCTGTTGCAGCAGGGTGCTGAGCCGACGCAGGCGTCCGCTCACCAGTTTCACCACCAAACCGATGGCGGGTACGACGATGAAGAAGATCACCGACAGCTTCCAGTTGATCCAGGCCATCAACGCCAGCAGCCCGATCACCGACAGGCTGTCGCGCACCAGGATCAGCAGCGAGTCGCTGGCTGCGGCCGCGACCTGCTCGACGTTGAACGTGATCCGGGAAATCAGCATGCCCGTCGGGTTGTCGTCGTAGAAGCGGTTCGGCAGGGTCAGCAGCCTGCCGAACATCTGCGTGCGCAGGTCCTTGATTACCCGTCCGGATACCCAGTTGAGCGCGACCGCGCTGCTGTAGTTCGTGACCCCGCGCACCAGGAACAGCAGGATCAGCAGGATCGGCATGAGCCGGATGGTCTCCGGGTCCTTCTTGATAAAGCTGCCGTCCAGCAGCGGTTTCATCAACGCCGGGATGGCCGGTTCGGTAGCCGCCACCACCACGATGCTCAGGATCGCCAGCATGAATACCTTCCAGTACGGTGCCACATAGCTCAGCAGGCGCAGGTACAGCTCTCGGGTGGTTGTCGGTCTGTCCATGTCTGGATCGTTGTCCGGGGTCGGGCGCATGCCGCTATGAACCTGATTCTATTGCGGCATACGATTATACAGGGCGCGGACGCCCCTGCCGGCGGAGCGCGTGGGCAGGTGCCTGCGGACGCGCTATCATGCCATAATTGGCCGGGTTATTTGCCTGACAGGCCAGGACGCAGGAGAACACAGTGCCAAATCCACATACCGCGGATGCGCCCGGTGCGCAGACCTACATCGAGCCGAACGCCGCGAACCACTACGAGGTGAACCGGGCGGACCTGCCCCTGCATTGCCCGCTGGAGGGCATGAGCCTGTGGAATTCCCACCCGCGCGTCTACCTGGCCATCGAGGCGACCGGCAAGGCCAAGTGTCCCTATTGCGGTGCCGACTACACCCTTGTTGAAACGGGCGAGTGACCGGGTACGAGCCTGAGCCGGCCGGCGCCAGCCGTCAACGGATCGTCTGGGCTTTCACGGACGGCAAGCCTGGACACGAAAACCAGACGCAGGGTCTGCTCGCTGCCCTGCGCGATCGGCTCCAGATCGATGATTACCGGATTCACGTGGCGGATTGCCGGGCCGGACTGGCGTCCTGTCTGACCGGCCGCGCCGCCTTCGGACAGGAACTGCCCGACCCGGATCTCCTTGTCGGTGCCGGCCGTGCCACGCACCTCCCCCTGCTCAACGCGCGCCGCATGCGTGGCGGCAGGACGGTGGTACTGATGAAGCCTACGCTGCCGACCGCCTGGTTCGACCTGTGCGTGATTCCCGCCCATGACCGGCCGCGGCACCGGGATAACATCCTGGTCACGCACGGCGTGCTGAACCGTGTCAGGCACAGGGCACACAGGGAAACCGGCACGGGCCTGATCCTGGTGGGTGGACCCTCCGCACACGTCAGGTGGTCCGGGGAGCGTGTCATCGCACAGGTCAGGGAAGTGGTGGCGCGCGTGCCGGAGCGACACTGGACGTTGGCCACGTCACGCCGTACGCCGGCGGATTTCATCACGCGGCTGGACGCGGATCCGGCCCGGCTCGGCGTGGTCCCCTGGGAGCAGACCGGTCCCGACTGGCTGCCGGAGATGCTGGAGCGGGCGGCAGAGGTCTGGGTCACGCAGGACAGCGTGTCCATGGTCTACGAGGCCCTGACCTCGGGCGCCGCGGTCGGCCTGCTCGCGGTGCCGTGGCGCAGTGTGCGCGACCGGCTGGCACGCGGCGTGGCGCAGCTGGCCAAGGACGGGCTGGTCACCGCGTTTGCCGACTGGCGACAGGGCCGTGCGCTGTGCACGCCGGCCGAACCCTTCGACGAGGCGGCGCGCTGCGCGGCGTGGCTCGTGCGGCACTGGCTGTCCGCTCCGGGTCCGTACTCCGGGGGGCGGGTCCGTTCCGGTGACCGATGAAGATCCTGCAGCTGCTCCCGGAACTCAACGAAGGCGGCGTCGAGCGCGGCGTGGTCGAACTGAATCGCGAGTTCGCAAGGCGCGGCATGGAAAGTCTCGTGATCAGCAGCGGCGGCAAGCTGGCCGCGCAGATTGAACGGGATGGCGGCCGGCACATCCGCTACGACGTGTGTTCCAAGAATCCGCTCACATTCCCGTGGCGCGTGCGGGGGCTGCGCCGGCTGCTGCGGGCGCTCCGGCCCGATATCGTGCATGCCAGGAGCCGGCTGCCGGCCTGGCTGGTCCGGTACGCAAACCGGCGACCGAACTTCCCGCTCGTGACCACCGTCCACGGTATGAACAGCGTCAGCGCCTACAGCCGGATCATGACCCGCGGTGAACGGGTGATTTGCGTCAGCGATGTCGTCAAGGCCCATATCCTGCGGCATTACCCGGTCGATCCGCAGCGGATCACGGTCATCCAGCGCGGCGTCGACCTGAAGCTGTTCGATCCGGGGGCCGCCGACCGGCAGTTCATCGCGGATTTCAGGTGCCGCTTCGGGCTCGAAGACCGCTACGTCGTTACCAGCGTCGGCCGCATCACCTGGCTCAAGGACTACGAAACCTTCATCACGGCGATCGCGCGCTGCCGGGATCATATTCCGGAAATTACCGGCCTGATCGTCGGGGGCGTGCGCGAGGACAAGCGCGCCTACCTGGCTGGCCTGCAACGGCTGGCAGGCGATCTGGGCGTGGCGGATCGCGTAATATTCGCGGGCGGGCAGTCACGGATGCCGGAGATCTACCAGCTCAGCGACGTGGTCGTGAACGCCTCCCTCAAGATGGGCAACGTGGGCCGGACCGTGGTCGAGGCCCTGGCGATGAACACACCGGTACTGGCGACAACCTACGAGGGCCTGGAGAACCTGGTGGTGGACCATGAAAACGGGTTCATCATCGGGAACCGGGACCCCGGGGGATTGTGCGACCGGCTGCGGCTGCTCCATGCGCACCCGATCGCCGAAACGCGTTCCGGCATCCGCCGCGAGTTCACGCTGGACGCCATGGTCGAGGACACGCTGGCGGTGTACCGCGCGCTGCTGGAGGAGTATGCAGATGTGCATGCGCCGGTGTGATAGCATCACGCACAGACGCGCGGCCGGCGAAGCCCGGACCCAACAGCACCCCAAAGGCCCGAGATGTTCAGAAATACGCCCCCGATCACCGGCCGGAAAATCAGGATAGCGCTGGCCGGCTGTGGCCGGATCTCCGGCCGGCACTTCGACGCGATCGAAAGGCACGCCGACCGCGTTGAACTGGTCGGTGTCTGTGATACCAGCCCGGCGCGGCTCGAGGCCGCGATCGGCCGGACCGGTGCGCCCGGCTACAGCGGGCTCGGCGAGATGCTGGAGCATGCCAGCGCGGACCTGGTCGTGCTGTGCACGCCCAGCGGCCTGCACCCGGCGCAGACCATCCAGATCGCCACCGCCGGGCGGCACGTCATGACAGAAAAGCCGATGGCGACACGCTGGAAGGACGGCCTGCACATGGTCGAGGCCTGCGACCGGGCCAACGTGCACCTGTTCGTGGTGAAGCAGAATCGCGGCAACGCCACGCTGCAGCTGCTCAAGCGCGCCGTCCAGCAGAAGCGGTTCGGGCGCATCAACATGGTGGTGATCAACGTGTTCTGGACGCGGCCGCAGGAATACTACGACATGGACACCTGGCGCGGCACCTGGGAATTCGACGGCGGTGCGCTGATGAATCAGGCCAGCCATTACGTCGACCTGCTGGACTGGCTGATCGGACCGGTGGAAAGCCTGCAGGCCTATACCGGCACGCTGGCCCGCGACATCCAGGTCGAGGATACCGCCACCCTGAACGTCCGCTGGCGTTCCGGCGCGATGGGCTCGATGAACGTCACCATGCTCACCTACCCGAAGAACCTGGAGGGCTCGATCACGATCCTGGGTGAGCGGGGAACGGTGCGGATTGGCGGTGTGGCCGTCAACGAGATACAGCACTGGGAATTCGACACGGCGCATGCGGACGATGCGCGCATCGCGGAGGCGAGCTACGAGACGAGCTCGGTGTACGGCTTCGGGCATCCGTTGTACTACGACAACGTCATCAGGACGCTGCGCGGGGAGGCCGAACCGGAGACCGACGGACGCGAGGGGCTGCGCTCGCTCGAGGTGCTGATCGCCGCCTACCTCTCGGCACGCGACGGCCGCCGCGTCTCCCTGCCGCTCGAATACTGACGGCAGCACGCGTGGATCCCGTCATAGACAGCACGGCCATCGTCGATGACGGCGCGCGGATCGGTGCACACACACGCGTCTGGCACTGGACGCATGTCTGCGCCGGCGCGCACATCGGGTCGGGCTGCAGCCTTGGACAAAATGTCTTCGTAGGCAATCGGGTGCGCATCGGCGATAACGTCAGAATCCAGAACAACGTGTCCGTGTATGACGGCGTCACGCTGGAGGACGACGTCTTCTGCGGCCCCAGCATGGTGTTCACCAACGTCATCAACCCGCGCGCCGCGGTGTCGAGAAAAGACGAGTACCTCGCCACGCTGGTGCGGCGCGGCGCGACGCTCGGCGCCAACTGCACCATCGTATGCGGCGTCACCATCGGGCAATACGCCTTCGTCGGCGCCGGCGCCGTGGTCACCCGTGATGTACCGGACTACGCCCTGGTCAGCGGCGTGCCGGCGCGCCAGGTCGGCTGGATGAGCGCCCACGGCGATCGCCTGGACCTGCCGCTGACGGGCAACGCGACCGCCGCCTGCATGCACACCGGCGCGCGTTACCGGCTGGCAGACGGCAAGGTGACCTGCGAGATGGCGGGCGGCGGCTGACCGGATCCGGCCGGGACGAAGGGAACGATACGCACCGCACACCGGTCCGGCACCCGCCCCCTTGTGAGGGGGATGTCATGTGCCGATACGGGTTACTACGGGTTACACAGCCATGAAATTCATTGACCTTGCACGCCAGCAGCAGCGCATACGTGCGGAAATCGACCGGCGCATCGGCGCCGTGCTCGCGCACGGCCGCTACGTGATGGGGCCGGAGGTCGCGGAGTTGGAACAGCAACTGGCCGCGCGGGTCGGTGTCGAGCACTGCATCGGCGTGGCCAGCGGCACGGACGCGTTGCTGATCGCGCTGATGGCACTTGGCGTCGGTCCGGGCGACGAGGTCGTCACCACGGCGTTTTCGTTCATTGCCACCGGCGAGACCATCGCGCTGTTGGGTGCGACGCCGGTATTCGCGGACATCGACGCGGTGACCTGGAACCTCGATCCCGCCGGTATCGAGGACTGTATCACGCCGCGTACCCGCGCCATCGTCCCGGTGTCGCTGTACGGCCAGTGCGCCGAGTTCGATGCCATCAACGCCATCGCGGCGCGGCGCGGGCTCGCGGTGATAGAAGATGCAGCACAGAGTTTCGGCGCCACGTATAGAGGGCAGCCGTCCTGCGGTCTCAGCACCATCGGCTGTACCAGCTTCTTTCCGACCAAGCCGCTGGGTGCCTATGGCGACGGCGGCGCGTGTTTTACCGGCGATGAGCGGCTCGCGAAAACCATGCGCGAGATCCGCACACACGGCCAGGACCGGCGCTATCACCATGCACGGATCGGCATCAACGGCCGGCTCGATACGCTGCAGGCCGCGATACTGCTGGCCAAGCTGGAGATTTTTTCCGACGAGGTCGAGCAGCGCGAGCGGATCGGCAGGCGTTACACCGCGTTGCTCGGGAACGTCGTACAGACGCCGGTGGTCGAGGAGCGGAACACCTGCGTGTATGCGCAGTATACCGTCGAGGTGGATCAACGCGAGCGTATCCGCCAGGGCTTGCGGGCCGCAGGCATTCCGACAGCCGTACACTACCCGCTGCCCCTGTACGCGCAGCCGGCACTGTCAAGCTTCGATACACGACAGGTGACCCTGCCGAACACGGAGCGGTCCGCGGAGCGGGTCATGAGTCTGCCGATGCATCCCTACCTGGAGGAGGATGTGCAGGACCGTATTGTCGGGGAACTCTGCAATCTGCTGGGATGAAGTCGCTGCTGGCGGTATCCATCCGGGTCCCGATGAAGCACGGCCCGCCGGCGGCGGGTGCCGCACGGTCCTCACGTCCGGCTGACGACGATCCTTCTGTAGAGTTCAAGGTGTCTGTCGACCACGCGGGTCATGCTGAACTCGGCGCGGGCGGAAGCCGCCCAGGCCGTGAACCGCGCCCGCCGCGCGGGATAGTCCGTCAGTGCGGCGAACAGGGATTCCGTATCGTCCAGATCCCACAGCAGCCAGTCAGGGAAAAGTTCCGCTGCCAGTCCGGTACGGGTGGACAGCACCAGCGGTGCGTAATGCATCGCCTCGAGCATCGCGATGCTGCATCCCTCACTCTTGGAGGAAAAGATGCAGGCATGGCAGGCTGCCATTTGCTGCGGAATATCGTCCCGGAATCCCGGCAGGTGCACGCGCGTGGACAATCCCAGCCCGGCGACCAGGCTTTCAAGGTGATCGCGCTGATCGCCTTCGCCCAGCAGGGTGAGTTCCCAGGGTAGCTCGAACCCGGCCAGTGCCCTGAGCAGCAGGTCGTAGCCCTTGATCGGATCCAGCCGGCCGACGCAGAGCAGTTTCAATGCTCCGTCGCCGGTCGTGGCTTGCGCGGCGGGTGACTCCGCCGTCAGTCCGTTGTAGATGACGATCGCACGGCCCGATTTCACGCTGTCCTGGACAACTCTTGAGACCGCGATAACGTTATCCACCTTTTCGAAGACTTTTCCACGGCGCGGATTGTGCTTGGTGGCAACGAACGGGATGCGCAGGAATGCGTTCAGGCCACGGTAGATGGCAGTCGCCTTGGCAAAATGGGTGTGTACGAGAGCGGGGGAAAAGCGGCGGATCAGGGCCGCAAGCTCCAGCCACAGCAACGGATTGTGGCGGGCATTGCGCGCATGATACTCGAGCAGTCGGACACCGGGATCAACGCGCTCCCTGAATCGGGCGTGCGCCGGGACCAGCAGGCCCACCTCGAGATTCTGGCTGGAACGCGCCATCGCGTTGGCGAGATCGACGTACACCTCCCCCCTGCCCAGGCCGCGTGATGCGGCGAAATGACAGATACGCAGCGGTGAACTCATTTCTCTGGCCTGCCGTCCGGCATCGTCGTGGACGTGTTGCGGCACCGTCGGCGGGGATCGCGGCGCTGGTAATGCACGGTGTCCAATCGTATCCTTGTCCGCAGCATATGTCAGTGACAAGCGGGTTCGCCCGTTGCAAGGCACGAAACCCCAGGTTCCGGGCGGAGGTGTGTATGACAGTCAGGATACCCGTGTCGCTGGGCGAACTGATCGACAAAATTACCATACTGCAGATCAAGTCTCAAAAGCTGACGGATGTACGACAGAAGACGAACGTGGACCGGGAACTCGCCGAGCTCGAAGGGGTACTGTCGGAAATCGGGCCATTGTCCGCGGATGTCGGCACGGTTATGGATGGACTGCGTTCAGCTAACATGAAACTCTGGGACATCGAGGACGACATCAGGCGTTGCGAGCGGGAAAAGCATTTCGACGAGGAATTCATCCGCCTGGCGAGAGCGGTCTACTTTACGAACGACGAGCGTGCGAACCTGAAGCGGAAGATCAATACCCTGCTCGATTCGGAACTGGTCGAGGAAAAATCATACGAACCCTATAACTGAGCGGTAATCCCCGCCGTGGATAGAGTGCTCGTCATCAAGCAGGGTTCCTTCGGCGACATCATCGTGGCATCCGGAGCCATACAGGATATCCGTGAACATCATACCGGCGCCGAAATCACCATCCTGACGGGCCCGGCCTACCGCGCGCTGTTCGGGCGTTGCCCGCTGGTCGATCGCGTGCTTGTCGATGCGCGTGCCCCGCGCTGGCGCCTCGATCTCCTGCTGGCCCTGTACCGGGACGTGGGATTCGACGGTTACGGCATGATCTACGACCTGCAGAAATCGGGGCGTACCGCCTTCTACCACCGCTGGCTCGTGAGGCATGCCGCCTGGTCCGGGAGGGCGTCGGGCTGTTCCCACCCCTATGTCGTGCCCGCCTCCGCGAAACTGACCGGTCAGCAGGAATTCGCGCTGCAGTTGCAGGCCGCCGGTGTGCCTACCCGCAATACCATTGACCCCGATGTCTCGTGGTTGACCGAGGATGTCACCGGCGTGCTGGACAGGGCGGGCGTCGGCACGCCGTATATCGTCCTGTTGCCGGGGGCCTCCGCCCGGCATGTGGACAAATGCTGGCCGTGGTATGACCGTCTTGCGGCGGCATTGATCGGCTACGGTTACGCCGTGGTGACCGTCCCGGGCCCGGCGGAGCTGGAACTGTGCCGTACCATGCCCGGGACCATGCTCACCGGCGACGGGGCCTACCTGGACTTTTTCCAGCTGGGCGGGGTGTTGCGGGACGCGGCCTTCGTCGTCGGCAACGATTCCGGGCCGACGCATCTCGCGGCGCACCTCGGCCGGCCGGGGCTTGCGCTCTTCGGCAGCGCCAGCAGTCGATACCTGCACAATATGCAGCGCAGAAACCTGTCCTGTCTGGCAAGACAGGATATCGCGGACATCACGGTCGAAGAGGTCGCCTCGAAAGTCCGGCAGGCGGTGCCCGTTTAAGGGCTCAATCACCCGCCAACCTGTGCACAAGGCGATTGCGCGTCTTTTCGTACAGATAGTGCAGGGCGGCCTGCGGCGACTTTCTGTTGGCCTGGCGGCGCGAAACCAGCGTCCTCTCCCCCGCGGTGACGGCTGTGTCCTGATGGCGCAGGGTGATTACCCTGTCCAGCACCGCAAACAGGTTGTACTCATCGAGGACGCGGCGGCGCGCTTCCAGGATGTGCGGCAGGCGGCGTTCGTATTCGTTGTTGTCGATGGCAGAGCGGATGAGCGCCGCGGCGCCTTCGACGTCCCCGATGTCTATCGCGATGAAACTCTGCTCCGGGAAGTAGTCCGCCGCGTTCGGACAGCCGTAGTAGAAGGGCAGCGCCAGGCCGAGAAAGGGGTCGGCCAGCTTTTCCGTCCAGTGGTGCGGGCCGCGGTAATTCTCGACGGCGACATGGTAGCGGTAGTCGTGCAGCGATTCCGCCTTGTCGTCCATCTCCCTCACGCCGTGACCGTACACCTCCAGTTCGGGTATGAGTGTTCCGAGCGCCTCGGTGAAGCGGTAGCGGCGGTTGTGCAGGGTGTGCCGCTGCTGTTTCGTCGAGCACACCGTCGATATCAACCGGGTTTTCTGCCAGGGCTGCATCGCTCGCAGCCGGTCGTGGGAGATCTCGTGATGTCTGCCAAAACCATAGAACCACTGCAGGGCCGGCTGGGAATGGATCCTGCCGCCATGCGGCAGTGCCCATTCGGGCTGGCTGGTCAGGACATGGCCGAACTGGCGGGTATAGGCCGTGCCGTAGGTCTTGATTGACGAGGGTTCGGTTGTGACCAGCAGGGTGTGCTGCCGCGGACAGGAAAGCGGCTCGGCAAGTCTGGAAAACCGTTCATTTTCCCGCGGTGGCAGGTCGTCGTACACCACGAGCCAGTCGTAGTCGCGCGCATCCCTGTCGAATATGAACTCGCAATTTCCCCAGCGGGGCGTCCGTCCGGGGAACTGGCGCAGCCAGGTGCGCTCCGCGACGCGTCCGAGCAGTTTGACGCGGATCCGATGCTGCAGGGAGGCACGGTTTCCGGCACCGGCCGCGTCAAACATGGTGCTGATGCCTGGTTTTCACTGCGACGGTGGACCCGGTACGGCTATCAGAATGACAGGACGGCCACGATATCGCTGCGCAGCAGCGGGTGCTTCCTGAAGTATGTGTTTTTCAGGACCGAGCGGCGCTTTACGCGCCCATGCCTGCACATGATGATGTCGTTCACCCGCAGGCCCGCCAGTACCGCGAGCTTCGCGAGCGTGTACGGGGTGAACCAGAAGCGGTGATCGCTGTTGATGACCTCGATTCCCCGTCCGGCGTTACGGTGGTTCTCCCGCGCGAAGGCGTTCGGCACGGTTATCACGAGTTCCCCGGCATTGCCGCTGAACCGCTGCCTGAGACCGGTGAGGAAGCCGAGCGGATCGTCGGTGTGCTCGAGGACCTCCGGTGCGAACACGTAATCCCAGTGCTGCCCGTCGAGTACATCATTTGCCTGCGTGAGTATGTCGAGGGCTGCGACGTCGGTATAGCCAAGCCGGCTGCGCAGGTAGTCGATGCCAGCTTCCTGGATATCCACACCGTAACAGCGGTTTGCCGTGCTGCACAGGATGGCATGCAGCCACTTGTTGCGTTTGATCTTTCTCTCGATGCTCGGGATGTCGTGATCGACGCAGCCGATGTGGATGATATCCTTTCCGGCCGACATTTCGGCGAGGATGTCGCTGCGCGAGCGGTAGCGCCGGTCGGTCCCGCTGTACTCGAAGGCTACCTGTAGCCCGTTGGAGTATGCTCTGCCCGCCAGGTAATCAAGGGTGTTCTCAGACAAGCGCATGCCATGATCCCGCAGCCGGGCAGTTTGTAACCGGACATTATTCTGACAGCCGGCCCGGGTACAGACAACCCGGATGTCCCGCCGTCCCGTACCGGCATTGAATCATGACCGTCACTGGTAGAGGGACGGCGATCCCGCGGGACGCGTCTTGAAGCGCCGGTGGGCCCACAGGTACTGTTCCGGCTGCTCGCGGATCAGCCGCTCCAGCAGTGCATTGATGCGCCGGGTATCCTCGCCGGTGTCGGGGCCCGGGAAGTTCTCCAGTGCCGGCAGCAGTTTCAGGACGTAGCCGCGAGCCCCGGGCAGGCGGGTCTGGTAAAACGGCACGACCGGTGAATGCGCCATTTTCGCCAGCGTCGATGTCGCGGTGA
>Ga0210124_1000016_pt1 | contig 129870 bp, 113 predicted proteins | sample Muzzi_PWC_D2_FD_185554 | JGI IMG/M metagenome (GOLD analysis project Ga0210124, IMG submission 185554) | Wetland microbial communities from San Francisco Bay, California, USA, that impact long-term carbon sequestration - Muzzi_PWC_D2 (SPAdes) | ecosystem: Environmental > Aquatic > Marine >...
ACGGGCCAGACAAGGCGCGAGGAGTGAGGTTTAGTTGTGCTAAATGAACGACGAGCAACGCAGACTGACCCGTTTTGGGGCGCAACCCGAAGGGACGGGGCCCCTATCGCACCTGCCGGCGTTGGTACTCGCTGGTGTACGTCGAGTACACGTCGCTCGCACCGCCTTGTCAGGTGCGAAATGGACCTCCGTCGCGACGATTTGCGTAGTGTGAACAGGCCCTAGCCCATGTTCGCCAGGTAGCGACATGAAGTAATGATGAAAATCTCAGGCGCGTGCAACGAACGTGGCGGCATTCGCATGATGCCACCACGTCGAGCGCCCCGGGCTGACCGTATTGTGACGGCGGCGCTGTCGCGAGGCCGACAGCACGCTGCGCCGTCAATGTCCTGAAACGCTACCCCTGCTCCCCGAACCGGCCGTGATGCAAATCACCGACGCGTTATGCGGCTCGGTTACGGATAACAATTCGCTGTAACGGGGCCGTATTTATTGGTAACGTTGGCACGGACTCTGAGGACCCGCTCGAAACAGCGTCACCGTTCCAACCCTAGACCAGGAGTAAACATGCACACGTGCGATCTCGAGACAGGCAACAGTAAAAAAGGCAAACTGAGCAGGACACTGCTTGCCGCCGCAATAGCTGCATCAGTAGGTATCGCCGGCTGTACCACCAACCCCTACACCGGTGAACAGGAAGCCAGCAAGGCCGCCAAGGGGGCCGGCATCGGCGCGCTTGGCGGTGCCATCATCTCCGCCATGACCGGCGGCAACAGGAAAAATATCCTGCTCGGCGCCGGAATTGGTGCACTGGCAGGTGGCGCCGTCGGGTATTACATGGACCAGCAGGAAGCGAAATTACGCCAGCAGCTGCAGAATACCGGTGTGAGCGTCACGCGCGTCGGGGACAATATCGTGCTCAACATGCCGGGCAACGTCACATTTGCCACGGACTCGAGCAATATATCGGCAGACTTCTATGCGGTGCTCGACTCGGTTGCGTTGGTGATCAACGAGTACAAGAAAACCTATGTCGATATTACGGGGCACACCGACAGCACGGGTTCCGAAGACTACAATATGCAATTGTCGCGTGCGCGCGCCGACAGCGTGGCCCGCTATCTGGAATCGCGCAAAGTCCTGCCGCAGCGCATCGCCACCGCGGGCATGGGTGAATCACATCCGATCGCAAGCAATGACACGGCACAGGGGCGCGCACTCAACCGGCGCGTCGAGATCCTGCTGACGCCGATCACCTGAACCGGTCAACACGCAAGCCAGACATGGCCCGCATCACGCGGGCCATGTATTTTCAGCTCAAGTTTTCTTTGACAAGTCTTGTCTGCGCGCCGTCGATCGCGATACTGGACAGACGCCACAGGGACCCGGGAAGACTGAAGCCGTTGCCAATACCCTGTCGAGCCAGTGGCTCCGGCAATCCGGAAAGGCGGCCTGCGCCTGAGGCGATACCACTTATCCTTTATATTACAATATATTAGCCAGACCTCCCCGTAATACCGGCCAGGACCATGACGGCATGCATGTGCGCGGTCTCCGGCCACTCCCCTCAGGGCAACATCCGCCAGACCGCCCGCATTCGTCCGTTGTCCTCCTGATTTCATGGCCTTACGTGAGGCGCGACTTCAAGAAACCCGGCCTGACCGCCGATCCATGATGACGATAAGGCCGCCGGCCGGAGACGGAAAGCGGACCGGGCAGCCACCGGTAATCAACAGACGGGTATCCACATGCAAGCCTCCTCAAGCACACAGGCGTGGGCCACGGCCATACTCGATGACTGTCATCGCCTGGCACTGACGCATCTTCACACTCTCATGGAAAAGATGTTCGAGAGCAGCGATACGGCGTTCCAGGAATTCATAGACAAGGCTCAATCAAACGCCTCGCAGCTGCGCTTCATGGAAGCCATGAGTATCATCGACAGGAACCGCACCCTTGTCGAGGAAATCTTCTACAAACAGCTGGGCAAGGGCTTCGATGAGTTCGGAAATCTGAACTACGCTGCCAAGCTGGCCACCGCGCAACACTGCGAGCCGCTTACGCTCGTCAGCAAGGAAGACAGCGACATCCAGGTAGCACTGCAGAACATGACATCCAATGCCAGCGCGGGATCGACGCACGTGCTCTATGCAATTCGCCAGCGCCTTGCCGTACTGAACAACGGCCACAAGCTGGAGGAAGACCAGGTTCCCGCCGGACCTGACAGCCTGGTCAAGGCCTTTCACCTTGCCGCACAGGAACTGGTACTCGATCACGAAACCCGACTGATCGTATACATGCTCTTCGACAAGTTCGTACTGAGCAGGACCTCGCTGCTCTACAACGAGTACAACCAGCAGTTGCTCAAGGCCGGCCTGCTGCCGAATCTGAAGTACGAGGTCCACAAGTTCCCGGTCAGCAGGCAACAGCCCGCCGGCGGTGGGTCCGGCAGTTCCGGTGCAGCGTCGCACAGCGGCAGCGATGCAGATACCGGCGCGAGCGGCGCAGCGGGCCAGTCACTGGGTGACGAGCTGTTCAACAATATCCTGCAGCTGCTGTCACGCCGCGACAGGCAGAGGCATGGCGCAGGCAGTAGCAACAGCGAAACGGCTGCACCCAATTCCCTGCCCCCGGCGGAAGTCGTTTCGGCCATCCACCGGTTACAACTGAAAAGACAACCCGACACGGGAGATCTGTCCGGAGGTGGGACGGCACCCGGCAGAATGCGACGCAGCAGCGACCTTGTCAAGGATATGCTTGCGCAATTGTCTGATGAGCGTGATCAGCTGTTTACCGGCATCGACCGCCGCAGACTGCCTGCCGCAGATACGCAGGTCATCAATCTCGTCGGCATGATGTTCGAGTACCTGCTGAATGACAAGAATCTCCCGAGCGTCGCCAAGGCCGAGTTGTGCCGCCTGCACACGCCTTACCTGAAGGTTGCTATCATCGACAAGTCACTGTTCACCAATGCAAGGCACCCTGCACACGTATTACTGAACATGCTGGCCGATGCCGGCGCAAAATGGGTATTTGAAAACGACCTGTCGCGCGGAATTTTCCCCACCATGCGCATGGTCATACAGCGCATCATCGAGGAGTTCGAGAATGATGTCGAACTCTTTGGAGAATTACTCGAGCTGTGCCGCAACAGCATTCACGATCTCGAACACAGGGCGAGTGCGATCGAGCAGCGTACCCGGCAGGCTGCAGCCGGCAGGGAGAAACTCGAACTTGCCCGCACCTGTGCCGCCAGTGCGATCGAGTCGCGCGTGGCCGGGCGCAATGTGCCGGAAGCACTGCGCAAGGTTCTGCTTGACGCCTGGCTCGACAAGCTGATGTTCATCTACTTGCGAGAACCGGAATCCGAATACAGCACCACCTGGAGCCTGGCGATACAGACCATAGACAACATCGTCTGGAGTGTTGAACCACGCACGTCGTTCAAGGCACGTGAGGAACTGCAGGAAAAGCTTCCCAACCTGCGCAAAAAAATCGAGCGCGCCTTCGAAATGCTCGACGCCTATGGCGCCAGTGATAACGAGGCACACCTTGAACTGATCGGTAAGCTGCAGGATGCGGCGCTGCAGGAAACGGCGACGGAAACGCCGGAGCCGTCTGCCACTGCTGACGGCGAGCCCGCCACCACGGCCGAGCCTGCTACCGATGAGGCTGCAACCGACACGAATGCTGCGGCGCGCAGCGAACCCGAAACAACCCGGGACCCCGCCGCATCCGGCGTGCCTGCAATGCAGGAGGCAAACGCCCCGGCCGGGGGGATTAATAAGCAGGCAGATGCAAAACGGCTTTCATCCCGGATCAGAAAAGTGCTCGCCGAGGTAGACAAACTGTCATTCGGCACCTGGTTCACTTTCAGCGAAACAGATGACTCTTCACCGGTACGACTCAAGCTGTCCTGGTACTCGCAGGTATCCGGCAACTACATGTTCGTAGACAGCATGGGCATCAAGGCCGCAGTGAAAGACCGTATTGAGCTGGCCACACTGATTGCAAACGGCAAGGCCGGTATTCTCACGGGCGACAGGCAGTCATTCATCCAGCGTGCCCTGGAGGCGGTCCGGCGCATGCTAAGCGGTGACGAAAAGGTAACGGCGTAGAGAAATTTCCCGGAGTACTCCAATTATGAGCACACAGCAAAAAGCACCCAGTGAAATGCGCCGGCACGTCCGGATGGAAGTCCCCGGTGTCGTATGTGTAAGCGACAGGCAGTCCAAACGCGAATTCGGTCGACTCGTAAACATCAGCGAGGAAGGCCTGATGATACTGACGAGCGAACCGGTCTCAGAAAACGCCGTTTTCCAATTGACCCTGGGATTCTGCGATGAAAATGGTGACAGTGATCCGATCGATATCGGCGTGGAAAGTCTCTGGTGTAAAAAGGGCAGCAATGAAAACCAGTTCTGGGCAGGCTTTTATATCATCGACATCTCCGAACAGAGCCTGGAAAGGATTCGTCGGTTGACCGGTTAGCTGTCCGGCATCGAACTGGCGATCACCGTTCGAGGCAAACTTTCCGCCGGGAACCTGCACATCGAACGTTCGTCCGGGTGTGATGAACACTTGCCATCTGCCCCACTGGACGGGTTGCGATATCGCTGACCGCCGGCAGGTGAAACGATCCTCCGGAAATCTCGCCGGCCTTTGCCAGTCGCAGGACGCGCACGATCCGATGCGAGCGAGCAGACCGTCGTGGTAATGCGCGGCACCCTTTGCGGTTGCCCTGAACCGGACAAACTCACCGCGGCTACCGTCCCGGGGCCGCGGGGTCATGGCAATGGTCACCCGGATCTCACCGGGAGTTACAACACGTAGATGATCCTGGCCGATCTCTCGCAGGGCCTGCATGCCGCAGCGCCGCGGGAAAGTAATTGTGCGCACCGATGCCCCTCCCCCGTCAGCATTGTCATGACAGGCCTGGCAGAATTTTCAAAATTCGGACAGATCTGTCAGATCGTCGCACTCCCCTGATATTCGACTGAATGTTAACTGCAGTCCATATATTTATGTTATTTAACATATTAAAAAAACTAATTCTAGACAGCTTCCAATTGGTACGTTTGCTGCTATACATATTTACGGGAGAAACATCTGCAGATCACCGGCAGACAGACAATCCGGGAAGAATCACAACACCAGGATCTGGAATCGTCAGCAGGCCATCCAACGCAATAGTTAGGCATGTATCGCTCCAGATGATGTGCGGTCCGACCAAGTATGGAATAAACGAAGGAATCAAACAGGAGGGGAACCTGATGAACACTATCAAGCATAGGGGAAAACCACTGGTTGTTGCAGCAACCGGGGCTTTCATGATCGGAGCGGCCTTGCTGGCCCCGTTGACGGTCGAGGCTGTACCGCTACCGGGTGGCACGCTCGATCCACTCACGATCCCGAAATATGTCACCCCGCTGGTTATTCCGCCGGTGATGAACGATACCGGCACGACGCATGATTACAACATCGCGGTGCGCCAGTTCCAGCAGCAGATCCTGCCGGGCGGCATCTGGAATACCATCAACGGCCGAGCCGACGCCTTCCCGCCGACCACGGTCTGGAGTTATGGACCGGCGGCCGACCCAAAGCCGGATTCCACGGCGCTGGGCGGCGGTGTGGGGATCGCGCCGGCGCCGAACTCCCAGTTCAACTACCCGGCCTACACGGTGGAGAATACGGTCAATACCACGACCACGGTGGACTGGATCAACGACCTGGTGGTCGATCCGGCTGCCTGCGCCGCGAGCGCGACACCGGCCACCGATCCGGCGTGCAACTATCTCAGCCACCTGCTGCCCATCGACCGCACACTGCACTGGGCCAACCCGGAACAGCTGCCCTGCCTGGACCCGATCAAGACCAAGGACTGCCGTCCGGATCCCGCCAACGGCGCCATCCTGCAGCAACCCTACCTGGGGCCGGTCCCCATCATCACCCACGTGCACGGCGCGCACGTCGGCCCGGAGAGCGACGGCTACCCGGAAGCCTGGTACCTGCCGAATGCCAACAACATCCCGGTCGGCTATGCGACCCAGGGCACACTGGTCAACCAGTACAACATTCCGACCAACAACGCACCGGGTGTGGCCAGCTTCAGCTATCCCAACACCCAGCCGTCCACCACACTGTGGTACCACGACCATGCCCTGGGCATGACGCGCAACAACGTGTATGCGGGACCGGCGGGCTTCTGGCTGGTGCGTGAATCCGGCGGCGGCGAGACCGGTCTGGTGGCCGGCACCCTGCCCGGCCCCGCACCGGTCGCGGGCGAGGATCTTGCCACGACCAACCTGCCCGCCTCCCTCGGCGGATCGCGGGAGAAGTACCGCGAGATCCCGATCGTGATCCAGGATCGCTCCTTCAACGCCGATGGTTCGCTGTTCTATCCGGGCGACCGGGCGTTCTTCGAGGGCATCGCGGTCAATCAGCTGAAGATCCCCTTGATCGGAGATAAGAAATATCCTTCGGATATCGCACCGATCTGGAACCCCGAGGCCTTCTTCAACACCATGGTGGTGAACGGCGTGGCCTGGCCGAACCTCGACGTCGAGCCGGACCTGTACCGCTTCCGCCTGCTGGATGGTTGCAACTCGCGCTTTCTCAACCTGAGCCTGCGGGCCCTGGATGCCGCCGGCGTGGACCTCGGCGAGGTACCGATGTACCAGATCGGTGCCGAGCAGAGCCTGATGCCCAACGTCGTCAAGGTCGAGACCGGCTTCCGCACCGTGCTGCCGGGTAACGGCACCGTCCCGGCGGCGAGCCCCGCCCCCGCCCCCGAGCACGCCCTGCTGATGGGTCTGGCCGAGCGTGCCGACGTGCTCGTGGACTTCTCCAGCCTGCCCGCGGGTACGACCCAGGTGCGCATGATCAACACCGCACCCGACGCCCCGTTCGGCGGTTTCCCCGACATCCCGGCCGACCCGACCACCACCGGCCAGGTGATGCAGTTCACCCTGGTCCCGGACACGCCGGCCGGTGAGGGTTTCACCGCCCCGCAGGATCTGGTGCTGAGCCTGCCGGATCCAACCGACCCGGCCAACGGTCCGGTCTTCCCGGGCGCGCGTGACCAGGCGTTGCTGGAGGAGGAATCGATCCTTGTCTGCGCCACCATCAAGCCCAACGGCACGGTGGAATACGACAAGAAGTCGACGCCCGACCCGCTCAATCCCGGCACCTGCCTGGACAAGAAGGGCGCACTGGCGGCCTCGGTGCCCTTCGCCCCCAAGGCAGCTGTGCTGGGCACCAACGGCGCCAGCGGCGGCTCGGTGACCCTGTGGTCGGATCCCCTCGCGACCAACCCGGCGCTGAATTCGACCGAGACCTGGGAGCTGTGGAACTGGACCGTGGACGGCCATCCCATCCACATGCACCTGGTGAAGTTCAAGGTAGTGAACCGCGAGGCCTTCGATCCGCTGACCGGTGCGCTGTCGGGTACCGCCAATCCGCCCGAGCCTACAGAGGCCGGCTGGAAGGACACGGTGATCGCCTACCCGGGTGAAGTCACCCGTGTCAACGCGACCTTCGACATCGAGGGCCTGTATGTGTGGCACTGCCATATCGTCGAGCACGAGGATAACGAGATGATGGTCCCGTACTGCGTCGGTGACAAGGCCACGGCATCCGGCTGCGGTGTGATACCGTAGACTTCAACGCCTGTAATCCGGATTGTTGAAGGAAAACCAGGGCCGCCTTCGGGCGGCCCTTTTTTGAGAAGCCTCACGACTTCTGCAATAATCCATGCCTGCAAAGCAGTGCCCCAGATGAAACGGAGAACCCTCTACATGATGCGAACACCACGAATTGCCACACTGGCGGGTGCCGCCCTATTGGTCATATCAGCCGGTCCACTGCCAGCCGCGGACGGACTGAAACTCGACAACGAGACCGCGCGCATCAACTACAGCCTCGGTTACCAGATCGGCGGCGACTTCAAGCGTCAGGGCGTCGAGATGGACGCCGCGGCCGTCGTCAAGGGCATCGAGGACGCCCTGTCCGGTGCCGAACCCCTGATGCCGCCCCAGGAAATGACCGCCACGCTCAGGGAACTGAAGCACAAGGTGGTCGAGGAGCAGCGCACCAGGCAGCGCAACGCGGAACTGCAGTACGTGGCGGAAGGCAAGAAGTTCATGGAACAGAATGCCGCCAAGCCGGGCGTCAAAACCACCGCCAGCGGTCTGCAGTACACGATCATCGAGGCAGGCACGGGCAAGCAGCCCAAGGCGACCGACGAGGTGACCGTGAACTACCGCGGCACCCTGACCAACGGCAATGAATTCGACAGCTCCTACCAGCGCGGCGAGCCGGCCACCTTCCGGCTCGATGGTGTCATCAAGGGCTGGACAGAAGGGCTGCAGCTCGTCAAGGAAGGCGGCAAGATCCAGCTCGTCATCCCGCCGGAACTTGCCTACGGTAATCGCGGCCCGTTGGCGCACCGGACCCTCGTTTTCGACGTCGAACTGATCTCGGTGAACGGCGGCAAACAGGCCGCAACAACCCAGGGTGAGAAGGCACGGGACAAGTAACGACCCCACCGTCCCGTACTGCTCCGTCCGAATGAGTGCGCAACCGGTTCCGCGGCAGACGCCGCGCGCCCGGGGATGCCTCGTCTTGTTCATCATCGGCCTGCTGACCGCAAACGCGGCCGCGGACGAAACGCCGCCGATCCGGCCGCTGGTCGAGGCAGGCCGCCGCATCTACGAGGACGGCGTCCTCCCGGACGGCGAACTGCTGCGCGCTATGCGCCCGGAAGGTTTTGCGCTGGAAGGCCGCTATGCCGCCTGCGTCACCTGTCATCGACGTAGCGGCATGGGCTCCGTCGAGGGATCCATCGACAGCACCGTCCTGGTCCCGCCGGTGGCCGGTACAGTGCTGTTCGCACCGTCGCGCTTCGCCGGCACTTATCTCAACCCGCAGCATCACTACGTACCGAATGCCGCCTGGGAGCGGACGCTGACCCGACCGGCCTATGACCTGGCGAGCCTGGCCCTTGCATTGCGTGAAGGCCTGGATCCCGGCGGCCGGCGGCTGGTGACACCCATGCCCCGTTACGAGCTGGATGACGCCGCGTTAGCGGCGCTGTACGCCTATCTACGGCAGCTGTCCAGCGCCACAGACCCGGGCGTGACGCCCGAAACCCTGTACCTTGCGAGCGTTGTCACTCCGGATGCTGAACCTGATCAGGTCGAAGCCGTGCTCGGCGTGCTGCGCGCGTGGGCCGGATCCGCGCATGGCATGGGCAAGTCCTGGCGCTTGCAAGTGTGGACACTATCAGGACCGTCTACCACCTGGACCGGGCAGCTGGAGAGCTACTACCGCCAACATCCGGTCTTCGCCCTGCTTTCGGGCGTGGGCGGTGTCGAGTGGACACCCGTTCACCGTTTCTGCGAACAACATCGGTTGCCCTGTGTACTGCCTTCGGTGGAGGCGGCGCCTGCCCCAGGGCAAGACTATTACTCCATGTACTTCTCGCCCGGTGTCGACCTTGAGGCACGCGTGCTCGCCAGGTATCTGGAACGGCAAGAGGCCGATCGGGATGACGGGGCGCGGCTCGTCCAGCTGTTCGCCGATGACACCGGCCGGCACGCCGCTGACTCGCTGCGCACCCTGCTGAAATCGGCGGAGGACGGTCCGAAGAACATTCGCCGGTTTCGCATCACGGCGCCGAAGGCGGCGCTCGACGGACTCGACTCAAACAACAGTCTGATGCTCTGGTTGCGACCAGACCAGATAGAACAGCTCGCCGCACAGCTGCCGCTGGGGCCGGGCGTTAAGCACGTGTTCATATCCGCCTTACTTGCCGCACCCGATGCGCTCACCCTGCCTGCATCCTGGAAACAACGGGTATACTTTGTCTCGCTGTTTGACGATCTGGGACTGCAGGGTGAAATCGCACGACTTCGTCTTCAGCGTTGGCTCAGGCTGGGAGGTCTGGCCGTGCAAGGCAACCGGCGCTTGCAGGCAGACGCCTATGCCGCCTGCTACCTCTTCAACGAGGCCCTTGCCGAGATCGGCGAACAGGAGGTGCGCCGGCCGGCGGTGCCGTTAAATCGCGAGCATGTGCTCGAAACACTGGAAAGGCTGGTCAACAAATACAACGACAGCACCGACCTGATAGATCCGGACAGCCATGTCGCCTATTACGGGCGCATGAGCCTCGGGCCACGTCAGCGCGTCGCTGTGCTCGGCGGCAGCATCCTGCGTTATGCCTCATCCGATTCGGACAAGCTGGTTGCCGCAAGCCGGCGTATCGTGCCCTGAAGGCGGTTCAGGGTTGACGCCTGGACGGACGCCCCGGCGTTGGGCTGGGAATGCCGGGTTTGCCCGCCGTTTGCGCGGCGGCATCTTTCGGGGCTTCGATGGTTTCCGCAACATCGGCCGGTGTCTCGATTGAGACGAGCTCGATGTCATAGATCAGGTCGCGCCGTCGCAGCATGTTGTTGCCGGCGGCCCTGAATCCCATGCTCGGCGGAATGACCAAACGCCATTTGGCGCCCTGGTCCATAAGCAACAGGGCTTCCCGCAGACCCGGCACCACAATTTCCTCCAGCTGCAGGCGCGCGGGTTGCCCATCATCATAGGTGCTGTCGAACACCGCCCCGTTGGTGAGCGAACCCTTGTAATTGACGAGCACGGTATCGCCGGCGCCTGGCCGCCTGCCGCTACCCGGTCTCACTATTTCATACTGCACGCCACTCGGAAGTGTCACCACGCCTTCCCGTTTCGCATTGAGAGCGGCATAATCATCGACGAAACCACCACGGCGCACGATGCTCCTCCTCTGCCGCGCTTTCCCGCTTTCCGGTGCAGCCGTGCCCGGCGTGTTCTTGAGTTCCTGCAAGGCAGCATCCATCTCGCCCGCGCTCAGTCGAGGCCCGGCGCCCGAGAGGGCGTCGAGTATGCCCCGGAAAACCGATTCCAGTTCGATTTCCGGATCCTGACGCTGGAGATCGACCAGCCGGTCACCGAACGCATAACCGGCGCTGTAGCCGGCCCTGGATTTAACGCTCTCCGCCTTTGCTGCCGTGTCGCCGGCATGCACGGCGCTCCCGAGGCACATCCCCGACAGGGTACCGACTACCAGGAGCCCGTGTATGCGCAAACGTTTCGTTATTTGTGCGGCGCGGCCGTTAGTTACCGCGGGATTGGCCGTTTTGCAGGTGATGGTGTTCAAATCTTACTCCGGCACACCGTCTGGTAACGCATTGCGATATTCCTCAACCAGCTGACTGGCCGTGGCGAAACCCTCGTAACGCACCCATTGCGCGTCCTGTGCCGGGTGGAACAGCGTCAGTGGTGCGTGGTTCATCTTGTCTCCCCGGTCTGCGTCAAATGCCTGCTGGACGGCAATGCTTTCATCCAGGCCTCCGGTCAGGAATTCCCACTGCGGTCCGGCGCCAAAGCGCCTGGCATATTCACTGAGTACCTCGGGCGTGTCATGCTCGGGATCGATCGAGATGGATACCATGCGCAGCCGTCTACTGTCATCGCCCAGTTCGTCCTGCACAGTGGCAAAGATCGCGCTCATCACCGGACAGATGGCGGTGCAGGTGGTGAATATGAAATTCAGCATGACAGGCTTGTCTGTCTCCAGGAGCGCAGCCAAGGTGACTTGCCGGCTGTTCTGGTCGCGCATCGTCACTGCCGGAATCTTATAGGTGGCCAGCGAACGCCGGTAACCGGAAACGACTCCAGGGTGGTGGTGAGCATGAGGGTCTACCGCATCGGCGGCATGCTCACCGACGATGGTATCCATGCCATTCTCATCGGCCACGGCCGACGGCAGCCCGAGCAGTAGCAACAATGCCAACGAAGCCGATACGGTGTCGAACAGCAACCTTACAGACTTGCCTGTGCGTGCTGACAATTGCTTCCTCCGTTCAGGGAAACGGTGTGTCTCGTTGTAGTAGCCCGTTTCCCGGCAGAAAGGGATCGTCGGCGCAGCCGCTAACACGTGTCGTCGACACGCATAAATTGACGGTCCGCGTCACCATCCTGACCAGACTGCTATCCTAGCCCGGGACGTGGGCAGCAATCAACCCGGCCGGTAGCATGCTGAAGCATGCCGACTCCAGTGGGAAGCCGGCAACCACTGGCTGGAAAGCGAGCTGTGCGTAGCGATAGTTATAGTGGCGAGGTGTCTGTGGTCCGCTTGCGGCCATGGGACGGCTTAAGCGCCGGGGACGTTTCCCGGTACGCCCGGAGCCGGTGCCCGGGTACGCTGTGGATTGTATCTTGTCGCCCCGCTACATAAAGGCGGTCACCGCTTCACATGAAGACTCTCTGGACTTCCGTCTTTTGACCGGCTCCGACACGGTGGCAAACACATTCACGACGCCCGTGATGTCGAGGTTCGGGAATACCGGGATGATGAAGGTCGCCGTTGCATCGTTCGCCCCCCTCAGACCGGTGAATGTCTGGGTAACGGTCTGGCTGTAGCTGTTCGGTCCGAGCAGGGTCGCGCCAGTCACCGGGGCAACGATCTCCACTGTAACGGTGGGTGAAAACCACTGGCCCGGGTACGTCGGGGATCGTGCCACGGTGACCGTGAAAGGAACGTCCGCGTTGACCGTTGCAGCAACCAGTATCTCGCAGCCGGCGGGTGCTGGTGCCTTGGCGGCGGCAGACAAAGGAATCAGCACGGCCATGCAGATGTTAATGATCATGGTCTTGATATGCATCGTGGTTTCCTCTCGACTGTGAACGGTTCACTTCGAAGCTATCGACATGTACAGATGTCACCTGCGCGCACATTGTGTGTTTTGTGACAGGCATCGTGTTTCCAGCATGCCGGCACTGCAGGGGCGGGAACGGCGGCGCCCTTCCGCATACAACGCGGCCTGCAAGATTACCTGACGTGATGGCCCACGCCTGCCGGGCTTAAACCGGCAAGCGCGGGCAGACACTCTACATGGCCGGATTCACACTGGCCGTGGCCGATGTACAGGTCGTCTCGCGGAACTGTTTTCCCTTGTTGAGCGGCTCCTTCACCACGGCTGTGATGACGGCATCCACCGAGCTGTCGATGGCACAGGGAGCGCCGTTGCAGCTCGGCGCCAGCAGGGTGGCATTTACATAGGTAACACCATAGCCGTACCTCGAGCTGGTTTCGCTGTAGGCAGCGGTAATTTTCCCGCCGTCAGTCCCGGTGAAGACCGCAGTCGCGTCTACCAGGGGTTGCGACCAGACACCCGGGTAGGCCGGGTCGCGAACGATTTTCAGTGTGAACGGGTAACCGGTATCGATATAGGCGGGGGGAAATACGACACAACTCACGGAGGTCTTTACCGGTCTTTTCGCCATCGCGATACCAGGCACCACCAGCGCGGTACACATCGCCAGGACTGCGAGCCGCAACACCATTCCGCCGCCCGCCTTCGACCGCCGCTTACAGTCAGCGCCGGCCGTGTTACCGAAGAATCTATTTACTGTTTTCATGATACTTACCTCATCTAGTTTTCAACCGTAGGTCTGTCTGTATTGCTTGCATTGTTCCCTTCGCGCTTGACATAGCTGCGTTGCCAACCGGGCGAATCACACACCCGATTCGCCGGCGCACGGCCGGTGACGAGGAACCTGTCGGGAGTCCCTGCCGTCGCGCTGACGACTGTTGTTGTCGCCCGTCCTGCTGCGTCCTGCGGTCAGTTGCACACTGACTGATACTCTGCAGGGTTATCCGACCGGGCTGCTACCCAGTACTTCACATAACGCCGGCAGGTTCCGGATACTGGCCCCTCGCCGGGGACATCCGCCCACAGTGCCTGCGCTGCCTTAAGAAACGCTTAACAACGACAAACCGCGCGGATGCCATGTAAGAGGCAATCTACGTGCCAAAAAGATTTTCAGGTTGAAAAACTGCGAGTTGAGGCATTAACCGGGCTCGGTATTCGCATTCAAGGGCACTGGAACACCCGCTGTTGTCACAAGGCAGCGACAGATGCCCGCGCGCGGACAGCCTGGCGGCCTATTCAGCGCGGCACAAACATCCCCACGTCATTTCTCCCCTGCACCGGGAGGACGTGAGTTTGCCGATACATGGTCTATCAACCAGTTAGGCCGGCAGGGTCGAGCTTCCGGGACAACAGCACAGATTGATCGACGCAGGCGAGTGTCGCTGGCCGGAGACAACGGCGGAAGACGCTGCGATCCGCAACGGTCGGATCATCCGGCGGCAATGGCCAGCGGGAATCCACGCCAGTAGCGGCACAAACGGGCGTGGGCGTGCTCAGACGGTGACGGGCCGAGTAACCTGCCCGGACGGCGCACGATACGCATGGGCGACACCTTCCGGGCCGCCGTTGCAGATCACCTCATACCTGTTCACTCGGCCGGAGTGGAGGGTGCTGTGGTCGCGTCAGCGTTGACGACCTGCAGCAGTTCGATCAGGTAGATGCTCGGGTCATATCCCAGCATGCTGCGCTTCCTGGCACTTTTACTCGTGGCAAGATTCGGCGGAACGTAAAGTTCGAATTCCGCACCTTCCTGCATTTTCAGCAGAACCTCGCGCCAACCGGGTATCAACTCGTTCATGCTGAAGGTCACTGGTGCCCGGCTCGAGTAGGTTTCATCGAATACCGTACCATCGGGCTTCATCCCGACGTAGGAAACCACGACCTGGTCGGTAAGCGATGGTGACCTGCCACTGCCGGATTTGACGAGCCGGTACTGGACGCCGCTCGGCAGGCTGATCATGCCCTCATTGGTGCCATTGTCCTCGAAAAAGCGCTTCGCATCCTCCCGCGTGGCCTGCTGTATCCCCAGTCGGCTCACACCGCGGGAGGATTCAGGTGTGCTATACGGAAGATCCGGGACGGACGCCGCCGCGCCGGTGGCAGGTGTGGCGGATCGCGTTGTTGCAGTAGGGCTGTCGGCCGGTTTCCCGATTGCCGCATCACGCTTATCCGGGGATGTCGCAGGCTGTGCCGGTTGGCGCTGTTTCAGCGCGGAACCGGGTATCAGGCCCGTTTGCCCACTCACGGAGCCCATCATTTCCTTGATATCCCGGCTCATGCCGGCGAGCACCGTGGAATTCTTCTGCACATCCAGGATCAGGACCCCTGCGGCCGTGGTACCCAGCAGCACGGCGAAGCTGGCCGCCGCGATCGTCCAGTTCAGCCGTACATCCTGCGCGCGTAGTCTGCCCTGCAGTGTTTCGAAGGTTTTCAGTACCTGCCGGCGGTCGTCCTCGAGCCGGGTACCCAGCACCCTGAGCTGGTTGTCCGTCTCTGCAAGCCGCGAACTCGCATCGGCGATCGAGGCCTGAAACTGTTTTGATTGTTCGACCGTGTTGCGCTGCAGCTCCTTGATCTGCCGGTCTGTCCTTTCAAGTCGGTTGGTGGCTTCAGCCAGCGTGTTCTCCAGCTCCTGGATCCGGTCGTGCGCCTGCCTGCGCGCGTCATCGAGCTCGAAAACCCGGCCTTCCAGGTCGCTGATTCTCCTGTGGTCCGCTTCCCAGGCAGTAGCATGCCGGTCGTTGATTGATTCGAGTTCGGCCAGCTTGCGCTGGTCCTCCTCCCTGACGAGCTGCACGGCCTGGCGAACCTGCTCAAGGTCGACGATCTTGTCGTTTTCCTCGTCCCTGGCATTTTCGATATCCGCGTGTACCCTCCGCATCTCCGCGGCGGGGTCGTGATTTCCATCGCTGATTCCGGGGAAGTCTCGCGCAGGTTCGTCCTGGGCAATCGCATGCCGCCCCCCCTGTCGGGATGGCTTCAGCCGCGAAAAGAGTCTTTCCCAGTATTGTCTGATGGCGTTCAACGCAATCTCTCTTTTATTATTCACAGCACCCGCCTGTGCCGTCGTTATTTCTTTTATGGCAGATAACGGACGGTCTGTACACCCGGGCTGCAATTGTTTCGCCTGTGCCTCCGGCCCCGCGACCCACCCCCCGGCGACACTTTGCACCGTTTGGCGGCATCCGTCATGCCGGCATTGGCGACGACCGGTAAAATACCGTCACGCCTGATGCCCCTGCGCCTTGTTATATTCACAAAACTTTAACTATATTTCAATAAGTAGCTGCATTAATATCATATAATACGGCAATTGCGCATCTCCGTTCCGGCATCCGAACCCGCCTCGATGAAAAACACGTGCCGGTTGCGTCGAGCGCTTCCGTCACGTCCGGGTCGAACCCGGTCAGACGCACCATCCAGAGGCTGAGCAACCCACGTTGCATGCACACAGTGCCGCGGCATGCGATGCCGGAGCCGGGCGGGTCCGCCTCGTGTCCATCCGACCAGCCCACGGGAATTTCCCCGGCGTCGTGATTCTCGCCAGAGACGATGGCCTAATCGCGCAGTAACGCAAACAACACCCGAGAAACCTGGCCGGCTCATGTCGATCGCATGTTCATCAACATCCGGTATGAGAACATTCACGCCTGCACTGCGCCGTGAAACCGCGGCGCGGAGCAGACACTCGGATGGCATTCTGCATAATGTGTCCGTCTATCCCGGTCCGCGGGGTCGTTGTCCAGGACCTGCGTACCCTGAACGACCGGTTCTGCAGGGCAACGTCCATGTCTTCGGGTGGATATGCATTCCATCACGAAACGGCAGGGCCATGGCCTGCCCGCGCGTTCCATGCCACCGTCGACACGAAGGTGGCCACGGCAAGCCGGCTGCGCCGGCCAGGACACCCCTTCCGCGCCGTTAAACAGGGAAGATAATTCGCGTTTACCACCCGGTTCTGCTATAGTATTCACTGTTGCAAGTTGACAGCGTCATTTCAGAAGTCACTCCGGTATCTCCTGTGAATCACCCTTTTAATTTTGCGATCTCCACCCACATACATCTTTATCAGAGGTAATTCACATGGTTTCAGGTACCGTCAAATGGTTCAACGAGTCCAAGGGTTTCGGCTTCATCTCGCCGGCCGATGGCAGCGCTGACGTTTTCGTACATTTTTCCGCCATCAGCGGCAGCGGCTTCAAGACGCTTAGCGAGGGCCAGGCGGTCAACTACGACGTCGAACAGGGCCCCAAGGGGCTGCAGGCCAGTCGCGTCGCACTTCAGGACTAGGCCTTTCCGAAAGACATCGACAGGGCCCCGCAGCATCGCTGCGGGGCTTTTCGCCAACGCAGTACATCATCTTCCTGGTGTGCGAGGTAAAGCCATTGAAAACACTGTTTGTATCCAATTTACCGGCGGATGCATCCGAGGAAAGCGTGCGCGAGCTGTTTTCCGAATTCGGCATCGTCCGCTCCATCAATATTTCCAGCGATATCTTCACCGGCCGCTGCCGGGGTTTCGGCACCGTCGCCATGGAAGGCCATGAAGCGCGGGCGGCCATCGCACGGCTCGACGGCAGGACCGTCGGCGACAAGTCACTGCGGGTGCGCTATGAAGAGCCCAGGACGAAGGGCCGTCATCGTCGCTGACCGCCCAGGCGACCGCCGGGTGCGGCCCGTTACAGTACGCTATACTTGTAGCACGCGACCCGTCGGACGATAAACATAATTACAGTGATCCCTATGCCAGAAGGTCTATTGAGCTTGTCACCCTGGGGGTATCTCGGCGCCACGCTGATACTCACCCATATCACCATCGCCGGCGTCACCATCTTCCTGCATCGCTATCAGGCGCATAACGCGCTGTCCCTGCACCCCGTAGTGAGCCACTTTTTCCGCGCCTGGCTCTGGCTGACGACCGGTATGGTTACCCGCGAATGGGTAGCGGTACATCGCAGACATCATGCGAAGTGCGAAACAGAGGATGACCCGCACAGCCCCCAGATCAGCGGTATCCTCAGGGTCCTGTTCGGTGGTGTCGGCCTCTACCGCACCGCCGCAAGCGATGCGGAGACCCTCGAACACTACGGCAACGGCACGCCCGACGACTGGTTGGAACGCCGGGTGTACAGCCGCCATCCCCTGCTGGGTCTCGCGGTCATGGCAGCCCTGGATATGTTCCTGTTCGGCGTGGCGGGACTGGTCATATTCGCGGTGCAGACACTTTGGATCCCGTTCTGGGCCGCCGGCGTGATCAACGGGCTCGGCCATTTCTGGGGCTATCGCAACTTCGAAACCTCCGACGCCTCGCGCAACCTCTCCCCGTTCGGGATCCTGATCGGCGGCGAGGAACTGCATAACAATCACCATGCCTATCCGCAATCGGCCAGGCTCTCCAACAAGTGGTGGGAATTCGATATCGGCTGGTTCTATATCAGGTCGTTGGCCATGATCGGCCTGGCGCGGGTCCGGCGTATCGCGCCCCGGGTGCGTATCGCACGCGGCAAGCAGGTGGTGGACCTGGAAACGCTGCGGGCCGTCGTACGGGATCGTTATCATATACTCACGCTCTATGGCCGCAAGGTCATCCGACCGGTCATGCGGATGGAGCACCGCACCAGCCACGGGGCGGGGCGCCGGCTGCTGCGCAGGGTGCGCAAGCTGATGACACGGGAAGACATCACCCTAGACACGCATGCGCTTGCCATGCTGAATGAAGCACTTTCACACAGCCAGAGACTCGAAACGGTCTATCGCTTCAAGGCGCAGCTCAAGGCCTTGTGGACCCACACCGCCAGTGACGGCGCGTGCCGGGTGGAACGGCTGAAGTCATGGTGCGCCGAGGCGGAGGCTTCCGGCATCCAGGCCCTGCAGGATTTCGCCTGTCTGTTGCGCAGCTACACACTGCAACCCGTGTGAATACAGGCTCCCGGTAATCCACGAATACGAACGCCATTGATAATGGCCCGCGCCGGGTATTTCGGTAATCCTCCTCACATCATGCCGCGCGCACCGACGGAAATCGCAGGTAGCGCCGAGAAATCCGGCGTGGGACGACGTGCGCCACGCATCACGCATCACGCAGATGCCGCCCGGGCAATGCCAGCGCGCGCCACGACGCAGACTGATCCGCCCTGCCGGTGGTTCTGCGCTTACGGATGGGGGGCTCTCACGTGTCGATCCCGTCTCCTGTTCCGGAAACCCGTCGAGCGGGGTAAGATCCGGATCCTGGCAGCGGGAAGCGAGCTGTACCCGTATCAGCAAACGCGCACGCAGAAAACTCTGCTGCGCAGCACCCTCGCGGCAAACCCGCACCATGGCGGTCGCTGACGGTATCGTACGCAACCGGAAAGGGCCCGTACCCTGATCGTGCCTAACCGGGAGCGCGGAGCAGGAAAGGGGGGATAGTCCATGCGCTATGAGCTGTTCTACTGGCCGGGTATCCAGGGACGTGGGGAATTCGTACGCCTCGCACTGGAGGCGGCAGACGCCGATTATATCGACGTGGCACGGGAACCGGGACGTGGCCTCGGTGTCGACGCCATGCTGCGCCTGATCGAGGGTCCGGACCTGCAACGCCCGCCTTTTGCCCCGCCTTTCCTGCGCGCGGGCAGACAGGTGATCGCACAAACCGCGAATATCCTGCACTTCCTGGGCCCGCGCCTGGGACTGGTACCGGCGGCCTGGGCAACCCGGCTGTGGGCGCATCAGCTGCAACTCACCGTTGAAGACCTCGTCGTCGACGTTCACGACACGCATCATCCCGTCGCGATGAGCCTGTATTACGAGGACCAGAAAACCGAAGCCCGACGCCGTGCGAAGTTCTTCATCGGGGAGCGCGCACCCGAACTGCTGGGCTACTTCGAAAGCGTGCTGGTGCGCAATCCTGGCCAGCGCGGTTATCTGGTCGGACGTAGTCTCAGTTACATCGACCTGTCGCTGTTTCAGATCATCGAAGGCCTGCGCTACGCCTTTCCCGGCATGATGGCGCGAATCGAACCCGGGATTCCCGGTCTCGTCAACCTGCACGAGCGCGTGGCACAACGCCCGAAGATCGCCGCCTATCTCACCTCCGCACGACGCCTGCCCTTCAACGAGGATGGCATCTTCCGCCATTACCCGGAACTGGATAGATAGCGTTTGCACCGCCTCCCGAACGTACGAATGACTGTCGCCGGTGATGGCTCACTGCAGCCCCGCACAAGCTACGCAAGAGCCGTCCCGCCTGAGGAGCCCACAGACGTACCGTTTATCTGCCCGGTGACCGGCCGGGAATCTCGCGACATGCCCGCGTGGCCCCCGACGCCTGCGGCGTTACACCGCTTGCCCGTGCACCCTGTGCCGCGCGCCGAGATGCGCCCTGCCGGCACTTAATCCCGGACGGCGACACGGTTTGCCGGGGTTTATCAGACAGGCGCCAGGGTATTCCCCTGCACGCATTAGTACCGGGATCCCGATGCGCTACCCGGGCTAGAAATCGACCTGGTACCCGAGACTGACAAAATAGGATGAACGGCTGTCACCCGTCGTGGCACTCTCCCCGCCCGAGAGATTGCCGCCGGCCTCGATGTGAAAACCGAACTGCCTGTTCGGACGGTACTCCATCTTCAGGTTCGGGCAAGCCACCCAGCGAGAGCTGCTTTCATCCGCGGGATTGTGGTAGTCAGCGCGCAGCTGTGAAATCAGATTCCAGAACCGCCTGACGGCATAGCGGGTATCGAAGCTTGCGGTGTATGTCCGCCCGGTTTCCGTAACGGACTGACGCAGATCAAGCTTGCTGCGGTCACCGGGCACCATCAGATCCTGTCCGGTAATCTTGAGGTGATAATAGTATTCGCTTGACTCGGCCCGCATCGCGGTATCCGCATCGCTGGTAATATCGAGCATGACAACATCGCCGCGCAGCTTGATGCGCCGCGACAGCGCATAGGAGAGATCCACGGCCAGGACACCGACCTCACCCGTCCCGTCACCGGTGTGGTACGCCAGCCGGTCTCCGGGAAGAATCCAGTCCCAGCCCTCCATCGCCGCCATGGACTGTTGCAGATACTTCTGCTGCCGTCCGGGCATCGGGCGATTCTGCAGATCGAATGTCGCGCTGATGGTTGTTTTGAAGGGGAGTTGATAGGCGCCTGACGCCATGAGCGTCCCCAGCGAACTCCCGGCGGTATCGTAGTCGAGATAAACCAACATCGACCGTCCCGGCCGCAGGTAGCGCAGGGCGCCACCCATCGATCTGCCCGTCACCTGCCCGTTTTCCTGCTGTTCGACCAGATAACTGTTCAGATCCCATGCACGGGCCAGCCGGTCGGTGGTGGCGCTGATTCCGAACACCTGCCGGGCGGGATTGAATACGTCGTTTTCCGTGAGTACCGGGTAGCCGGCGATGCCGTTCACACTCAAACCGTCAGCCGGACGAAAACCCAGGCGGATGCCGTCGAACTCCCCGAGGATATCATCCCGTGTACCCATGCGTCGGCCGAGTTGCAGGGAGAGTCGTTGTTGCGTATCAGGCGCATCGACGCACGAGCTTCCCATGGAGATGATGTTCATGTTTGCCGCGCCGGCAATCCCCTGCTGGCAGCCATGGCCTCGGAAGGAGACGTCCCCCGGCGGTGCGGGTACGCTGTCGGGATCTGCGGCCGGATTTGCCAGTGCCGGGTGGCCTGATTCCGGGCTGGGTGCCTGTATCATCGAGTTGATCGAGGCGGTCTGAATGCCCGTGATGGCCAGGGTATCCGTCGGGAACAGCGCCGTGCCCGAACCGAGCACCAGAATACAAATCAGCAGGTCAACGGGGCTACGTCTCATGGTACGTCTGTTGCTGCACGGCTCAAGCAACACGGGTTTCCAGGTCGCTTCATATCGGGTGTTCCGGATCCACCGTTCAAGCAGGTATGTCGGTCGCGCAGTGAACAAACTTGAGAATCCGGGCGGTCCGCTCCGGCGCCAAGGCAGGAAATCCCCGTATATTCGATAGTTAGGATGGGCAGAATCGCAATCGAGTGCACAGCGGCATAGCGCCCATGATCAGTGCTTGCGAATTTACTTATCAGGCGGTCACCTGCCTGGCCAGCGCCCGCCTGCGCGGTACGCCGTAACGGATCTGAACGGATGCTGCGGTCGCATGCGAAAGGCATCCCCTGGACCTCAGCGGTCCGTCCGGGGAGCGACCGGTGGGTGCGGAATCCCGCTGCGCAGCTGCGGGAGAGTACAGACGCCGCGCGAGGTGAATGGCTGGGAGAATCGTGAAGGACGCTGACATGTCCGGATGAGCGGAACAGGCCCGCATCCACTGCCGGCACGCCGACGTTACACCACTCCATTGTTCCACGGGACCGAAACACCAACGAACTCCCTTTCGCCAGATCCAGGACGGCAAGTAACGCCGATAAAAAAGCTACCAGATTGCAGACTTGCACACCACCCCTCTGACAGACCGGCGCACGCCCGGCGCGTGCAGGGCGCCTGCAGACGCCGCCTGACGGGATCCTGCGATCGCCCCTTGAACGGCTTGGGCGATCGTGCCCTATCCCCATGCTGCAACCCCGCAGGAGGTTACGCAACATCGAGAACCACAGGCGCCTCGCGTTACACTCAGCTCACGCGCATGTCCGGAGAAAGCCAGACGGAGATTTCAGTACACGGATGATTCCAGGCCGGTACCGTAACCATCGGCGGGACCACTCCGGTGTGCCGGGTACCAGAGATCCATCCTGCACCAGCCTGGATCATCCGTCAGAATTCTATCGCGTCCCCTGCCACGATCACCTTCCAGACGGGAACCATGCACCGCCCGCCGTGTCTGCCAGGACAGGTGTCACATATATTTCACTATGCAATCTGCTGTCCGTCTTCTATATAGAAGGGTGCCACCCGGCTGATGGCGAGGGGACAGCAGCCGGGACATCTCATCGACGGACAGGGACAGACGGAGTGTTGAAAGGAGGTACCTCTCATGATACGCACGATCTATGCATCTCTTTGCGGCGCCCTTATGTTTATCGTGGCGATCATCCCGCCACTCATCCTCATTCTCGATAAACTCGGGCGCTGACTTTTCCCGACACCGATTTGTTGCAGCGGCACCGGGTGTGTGACGCGAGAAAATCGTCACGCCTGAGTGACCTGAATTCCTCCATCACTTCATCGTTGAACTCAACGCGGGTAACAAGCGCGGATATCACCGTCTTCCAGTCACGGCCAGAGTCCCTGTGCATGCCGGCATGAAGGCGGACCTGGACGTTTCCGGTTGCCAGGCAACGCTGAGACGACCGTGCTGCCGGATACCGGTTGGCGGTTTTCGCCAGTCTCACCGGGAACCCGGATGCTAGAATGTGGTCCCTGACAGGTGCCCGCCCGCCGCGGCCGCTCGTGAACTACAATACCTGATCTGTACGCGGCCGCCGCTACCGCCCTGCAAGGATATTTATGACACGACACATTTGCTTACCGCTGCTGCTCGGCGCATGCCTGCTGCTGGCCGCCTGCAGCAAGGCCACGCCCCAGAACCCGCCGGCACCACCGCCGGCAGAAGTCGCGGTCATCGAAGTCCATCCCGGCGCCGTGCCGTTGAGCCGTGAACTGGTCGGCCGGCTGGCACCGACACGGGTCGCCGAAGTGCGGGCACGGGTGGCGGGCATCATTCTCGAACGCGTGTACCGGGAGGGTACCGATGTCGCGCAGGGCGAGGTCCTCTACCGCATCGACCCGGCGCCGCTGCAGGCGGCCCTGCACGCACAGGAGGCGGCCCTGGCACGCACGCGCGCCGACGCCACCAATGCCGCCGCAACCGCCAAGCGCTTCCGCGAACTGGCCGGGAAAAAGCTGATCTCGACCCAGGACCTGGATGATGCACTGGCCAGCGAGCGCAGCACGGCGGCGGCCGTCAAGCAGGCTCGGGCCGATGTGGAAAGCGCCCGCCTGGATCTCGGATACGCCACCGTCACCGCACCGATCGCCGGACGTGCCGGACGCTCGCAGGTGACTGAGGGCGCCCTGGTCGGCCAGGGTGAGACGACGCGGCTCACCACCATCGAGCAGATCGACCCCATCTACGTCAATTTCAGCCTGTCGATGGCCGAACTGGGTGAGCTTCGGGGCGGTGTCGCGGTCCCGCAAGCGGCACGCGTGGATGTTGTACTGCCGGACGGCACACCCTACCCAGAGCAGGGCACGGTCGATTTCTCCGACCGCTCGGTCGACCCCGGCACTGGCGCCCTGTCGATGCGCGCCGTCCTGCCCAATCCCGGGCATGTCTTGTTGCCGGGCATGTTCGTCAACCTGAAACTGACGACCGGCGTGGTCGAGGACGCGTTTATCCTGCCCCAGGCTGCCGTGTCCCGCGACGACGAGGGTGCCTATGCCCTGACCGTCGACGCCGCAGGCAAGGTGGCACAGCGCCGCCTGCAAACCCATGGCATGACCCGCAGCGGCTGGATCGTCACGGGCAGTCTGGGCCCCGGCGAGCAGGTCATCGTCGAGGGGATACAGAAGGTGCAGCCGGGCGGGAACGCCACGACAGTACCGGCAAATTCGTCCACCGCCACCGCGCACTGAGGCGCCATACCGATGCCGCGCTTTTTCATCGACCGGCCGATCTTCGCCTGGGTGATCGCCATCCTCATCACGCTGGCCGGCGGCGTGGCGATCTTCAAGCTGCCGGTTTCGGCCTACCCGCCGATCGCTCCGCCGCAGATCAGCATCAATGCCAGCTATCCCGGCGCCAGCGCGGAGGTGATCGAGAAGACCGTCACCTCGGTCATCGAGCAGCAGCTGACCGGCGTGGACAACCTGCTCTATTTTGAATCGACCTCGCGCTCCAACGGTACTGCACAGATCACCCTGACCTTCGAGAGCGGCACCGATCCCGACATCGCCCAGGTGCAGGTCCAGAACCGCCTGAGCGTCGCGCAGCCGCGCCTGCCCCAGGAGGTGACACAGAACGGCATCACCGTGTCCAAGGCGAACAACGATTTTCTCATGGTGATCGCACTGCGCTCGACGGATCCCACCCAGGACACCTATGCCCTCAACAATCTGATTGCCGCCCAGGTGCTTGACCCGATCCGTCGCCTGCCCGGCGTCGGGGACGCCAACCTGTTCGGCGCCGCCTATGCCATGCGCATCTGGCTCAACCCGGACAAGCTGCATGGCTACGGCCTGGGTGCCACACAAGTGCTGGACGCGGTGCGCGAACAGAACGTACAGATCGCCGCCGGCTACCTGGGCGCGGAACCGGCGCCGGCCGGCCAGGGATTGAGTGCCTCGGTAAACGCCGCCAGCCGATTCACCACGCCTGAACAGTTCGGCGAGATCATCCTGCGTACCAACCAGGACGGCAGCAGCGTGCGACTCGGGGACGTCGCACGGGTAAAGCTCGGGGCCGAGTCCTACGGTCACGATGTGCATCTCGACGGCGATCCCATCGCCGGCTTTGCCATCCTGCTCGCCCCTGATGCGAATGCCCTGCAGGTAGCCGCCGCGGTACGCGCCAAGATGGACGAGCTCGACGCCTACTTCCCCCCGGGCGTGAGCTGGCTGGTGCCCTATGACAGCACGCAGTTCATCAGCATCTCCATTCACGAAGTGCTGTATACGCTGATCGAGGCCGTCGTGCTGGTATTCCTGGTTATCCTGTTGTTCCTGCAGAACCTGCGTGCAACGCTGATACCCACCCTGGTGGTGCCGGTGGCGCTGACCAGCGCCTTCGCAGGCATGTACCTCGCCGGTTTTTCCATCAACGTGCTCACACTGTTCGGCCTGGTTCTGGCCATCGGGCTGGTGGTCGACGACGCCATCGTGGTGGTGGAAAACGTGGAACGCATCATGACCGAGGAAGGCCTGCCGCCCAGGGAGGCGACGCGCAAGGCCATGGACCAGATCACGGGTGCGGTAATCGCCATGACCACCGTACTGGCGGCGGTATTCATCCCCATGGCTCTCGTCGGCGGCAGCGTGGGCGTGATCTATCGCCAGTTCTCGCTGACCATCGCGATTTCCATGGCCATCTCGGCACTGATGGCGCTCAGCTTCACGCCGGCGCTGTGCGCCACCCTGCTGAAACCGGTACACGGAGAGCCGAACCGGTTTCTGCGCGGTTTCAACCGTCTCTATGGCGGGTTGACCGGCTTCTATCTCGCGCGCATCCGCCGCTCGATTCGACACACGCCGCGCTGGATGGCGGCCTTTGCCGTGCTGGTCGGGGTGGCGGTGCTGCTGTTCACCCGGTTGCCGACCAGCTTCCTGCCGGAGGAGGACCAGGGCTATGTACTGGCGATCGTCCAGCTGCCACCGGGTGCCAGCATGGAACGCACGGGCGGTGTGCTGCGCCAGGTGGAAAACATCCTTCAGCAACACAAGGCCGTGGACAAGGTATTCGATGTGGCCGGTTTCAGTTTCGTCGGTCAGGGCGAAAACGTCGGCCTCGGCTTCATCCGCCTCAGGGACTGGGACGACCGCCGTGCGGCGGACGAGCAGATCAATGCCTTCATACAATGGGCGAACGGGGCCTTGCAGGCGATCAAGGGGGCGCGCATCTTTGTCATCAACCTGCCCACCATCCGCGGCCTGGGACGTTTCGGGGGCTTCGATTTCCGGCTCGAGGACCGTGCCGGTCTCGGGCAGGATCAACTGCTCGCGGCACGCAACATCCTGCTGGGGCAGGCCGCCGGCAATTCCGTGCTCTACGGGGTACGACCCAACCAGCTCGAGGAAGCCCCGGAACTGCACCTTGACGTGGACCGTGTGCAGGTGAAGTCCATGGGACTGTCACTGACGGACGTCTACGACGCGATTCGCCTGATGCTGGCGCCGGTGTATGCCAACGACTTCAACTACAAGGGCCGTGTGCTCAAGGTACTGCTGCAATCGGATGCCAACTTTCGCAGCCGGATCGATGATCTTAATTATTACTATATTCCCGGCAGCGCGGGCGGCGTCGACGACATGGTGCCACTCTCCAGTGTCGTTGCATCGAGCTGGGTGATCGCCCCGCCTGCCATCGACCACTACAACGGCCACCCCGCGATCCAGATCAATGGCGGTGCCGCGCCGGGCTACAGTTCCGGACAGGCGATGATGACCCTGCAGGACATCGTCCGGCAGCAGCTGCCGGCGGGTATTGGCTACGAATGGTCGGGCCAGTCACTGCAGGAAATCATATCCGGCCAGCAGGCGCCCATCCTGTTCGCCCTGTCGCTGCTGGTGGTGTTCCTGGCGCTGGCTGCGCTCTACGAAAGCTGGTCAATACCGGTTGCGGTCATGCTGGTGGTGCCGCTCGGCGTCCTCGGTGCGCTCAGCTTCAGTTGGCTGCGCGGGCTGGAGGACGACGTGTATTTCAAGGTCGGCCTGATCGCGGTGATCGGTCTGTCCGCCAAGAACGCGATCCTGATCATCGAGTTCGCCAATACCATGCGAGCGCAGGGCCGTGACGTGCTGGACGCCACCCTCGAGGCCTGCCGGCTGCGTTTCAGGCCTATCCTGATGACATCCATCGCCTTCATACTCGGAGTGTTGCCACTGGCCATCTCCACCGGCGCGGGCGCGAACAGCCGGCACGCCATCGGAACGGGCGTGATGGGCGGCATGGTGGGTGCCACCGTACTTGGCGTGCTGTTCGTGCCGGTGTTTTTCGTGGTGGTACGCCGCCTGCTCGGAGATCGCAGCGACGGTCAGGTGCCCGGCGACGGAAAGCGTGAGCGTGGCCGTCCGCCGTCTGCGGAAGGTTGAGGACGGTAATACCCCATTGCGCGTGCTATGGAATTTCACCGCAGTATTGCTAGTCTTAATGCAGGCGGGAAAACATCCCGTCAGTCAAATCGGCTGTCCACCCGCATCTGCATGCCAATGGCAGAAAGGCGCGGGAGTGGAGTGTTAACACACGGAGGGCCACACAATGAGCAAGATACTCAACGAGGTGCTGGAAGCGAACGAGCGCTATGCCAGCGCCTTTGACAAAGGCGATCTCGCCATGCCGCCGGCACGGCGCTTCGCCATACTGACCTGCATGGACGCACGCCTGGATCCGGCCAGGTTCGCCGGGATCGCGGAGGGCGATGCCCACGTCATACGCAATGCGGGCGGGCGCGCCAGCGACGATGCCATTCGTTCACTGGTCATCTCCTACAAGCTCCTGGGAACACGCGAGTGGTTCGTGGTCCATCACACCAATTGCGGTATGGAGACCTTCACCGACGGCACCATGCGCGGTCTGCTGAAACACAGCCTGAAGACTGCATCCCTGGACAAGGATGGCTGGCACGATGTCGGCGAAGGACCGGGTTCGACGGAAGGTGACTTTATCGACTGGCTGACCATCAACAACCAGCGCGAGGCGGTGATGGAGGATGTACAACGCATCCGCTCGCATCCGCTGGTACCGCACGATATACCGATCTACGGTTTCATTTACGATGTGTCGTCCGGACGCCTGATGGAAGTCCCTGAGGCCACCCGTCTGGGCGTGGCTGCATGATGCACTGCGGGGCGAGGTGAGGGCGTTTCCCCACCCCGCCCGCACGGTGACAACATTTCCTGCCCTGCCGGCGGGCCGCTAAACCAGCGGTGGAGCGGCCGAAACGGCGGAGATAATCTTCCTTCATGACTGCCATGCGGCGGAGGATACGCCGCGCCTGCAACACGGCGAGAGCGTTGCGCCCGGGCAGCCCGCCCGGGTAATGACGTTACCGCTACCGTATCGACCGGACAGCGGACGTGCATCGTCAATGGGCTTGTCCTGACCGGGCCGGCATGGATACTGGGTCGCTGCGAGGGCGCCGGTAACACCGGCAGCGCCGCGCGTTGCGAGATTCCGGACAGGGGGGTGTTGCACCGCCCCGACCGATACCGGCATCCCGGAAATCGGATACTCTGTCGCCGGACTACAGAACATCGCTGCAATAACAGGGAGGCAATGCATGAGATGCCCGACAAGCCTGGGCCTGATGACCGCCGCGGGAGCCTGCGTTCCGTCATTGGCACGCGCGTCTGACGCCGGTCACGCGCAACTGATTGACCTGACTACACACTGGGCGGGCTTCACCGCACTGGCGGTGTTCTTTCTCGCTTACGGCCTGGTCATCGCCGAGGAGACCCTGCACCTGCGCAAGTCCAAGCCGGTCATGATCGCGGCCGGCATCATCTGGATTCTGGTGGCCGTGGTCTATGCCTGGCATGGCGACACGCACACCGCCGAGGCTGCGGTACGCCACAACCTGCTCGAATTCGCCGAACTCTTCCTGTTCCTGCTGGCCGCGATGACCTACGTCAACGCCATGGACGAGCGGGGGGTTTTCGATGTCCTGCGCGTGAAACTCGTATCGCAGGGCTATGGCTTGCGCACCCTCTTCTGGATCACCGGCGCACTGGCATTCGTGATCTCGCCGGTCGCCGACAACCTGACCACCGCCCTGCTGCTGGCAACGGTGGCCATTGCCGTCGGCGGCGCCAACAGGAAATTCGTCGGGGTGGCCTGTATCAACATCGTGGTCGCCGCGAATGCCGGCGGCGCCTTCTCGCCCTTCGGTGATATCACCACGCTCATGGTCTGGCAGAAGGGTGTCGTCGAATTCCGGCAATTCTTCCTGCTGTTCATCCCGTCACTGGTCAACTGGCTGGTACCGGCTTTCATCATGAGCCTGGTCATCGGCAGGGATGCACCCGATACTGTCGAGGAAAAGGCAACGCTGCAGCATGGCGCCGGTGTGATCGTCGGTCTGTTTCTCGTTACCATCACCCTGGCGGTCAGCGTGCACAACTTCCTGCATCTGCCGCCGGTCATCGGCATGATGACCGGCCTGGGTCTGCTGAAACTCTTCGGCTACTACCTCAAACGTCGCCGTCATTTCTTTCCGCGCCCGGCAGAGGAAGACCTGGGCGATACGGCACTCGCGGCAGAGTACGACGTTCCGCAACGGCAACAACACACGGCCGCCATGCAGTACGATATCTTCAGGTCGCTGGAACGGGCCGAGTGGGACACCCTGATGTTTTTCTACGGCGTGATCCTGTGTGTCGGCGGTCTCGGCACCATGGGCTACCTGTCGCTGGGCTCACAGCTGATGTACGGCCAGCTCGGGGCAACCACCGCGAATGTGCTGGTCGGGCTCCTGTCCGCACTGGTCGACAATATACCGGTGATGTTCGCGGTGCTGGCCATGCTGCCCGACATGGACCAGGGCCAGTGGCTGCTGGTCACGCTGACTGCCGGCGTCGGCGGCTCGATGCTGTCGGTAGGTTCCGCCGCCGGCGTTGCTGTCATGGGCCAGGCACGCGGGATCTACACGTTTTTTTCGCACCTGAAGTGGAGCTGGGCCATCCTGCTGGGCTACGCGGCCAGCATCTGGTCGCATTTCCTGGTCAACGGTGCCGCGTTCGGCTGAGCACGATCGGCCCTCATGCATCGGTCCGGCGCCAGACCACCTTGCCGTCGCAGCTGCCGGCAATGGCATCCAGCCTGGCCTCGTGCAGGGCCCTCTCTTCGTCCGTCGCCCTGATCACGCGCAGCCGCGGACGGTCTGCCGACAGGCGGCGAATGGAACTTCGCGCGCCATCCCCGCGCGATGTATCCGCGCCCTCGACCTCCAGCGACAGGCTGACCTGGCCGCCGGTCATGGCGAGATAGACGTCGGCCAGTATCTCGGCGTCCAGCAAGGCACCGTGCAGCTCGCGCTGCGAGTTGTCTATCCCGTAGCGCCTGCACAACGCATCCAGGCTGTTGCGCTGCCCTGGATGCAGCCGCCGCGCCAGTGCCAGGGTATCCAGCACACTGCAATGCCGTTCCACGCTGTCGGCGGGCTCGCCGAGCAGCCGGAGTTCATGATTGATGAAACCGACATCGAACGGTGCGTTGTGAATGACCAGTTCGGCGCCCCGGATGAAATCGACGAACTCACCGGCGATATCCGCGAAGCGAGGTTTGTCGAGCAGCTGTTCATTGCTGATGCCGTGTACCTCGATGGCGCCTGCATCGATCTCCCTGTCCGGCTGGAGGTACTGATGGTAGGTAGCGCCGGTCAGGCGCCGGTCCACCAGCTCGACACAGCCGATTTCGATGATACGATGCCCCTCGGCGGGTTCCAGGCCTGTGGTTTCGGTATCGAGTACGATCTGGCGCATGCGCTCTCCTCTTACTGCCGCCGCGTGCAAGGACCTGCCGCTGTCGTCAGGATACAGCCCCCTGCTTCAGCAACTCGTCAATCGCCTGGTTCGCCAGCCGGTCGGCCAGTTCATTCTCCGGATGGCCGCTGTGGCCACGCACCCAGCTCCAGCGAATCTCATGTCCGTTCGTGGCACGATCCAGGCGCTGCCAGAGATCGACGTTCCTTACCGGTTTCCTGGCCGCCGTTTTCCAGCCGCGCCGCTTCCAGCCCGCCAGCCATTCACTGACACCCTTCTGCACGTACTGCGAATCGGTAACCAGGTGTACACGGCACGGGCGCTTCAGGCTCTCCAGTCCCATGATGGCCGCCATCAGCTCCATACGGTTGTTGGTCGTATGTGCCTCGGCACCGTAGAGGGTTTTCTCGTGACCGTTGTAGCGCAGCAGCACGCCCCAGCCGCCCGGACCGGGATTACCGCGGCAGGCACCGTCGGTAAAGAGTTCCGTTTCAGCTGACGCGGCGCACATTGCCCTGACTCGAGGACGGGATGCCGACCGGGAACAGGCGCTTTTGCGGGCGCATCGCTTCCCTGAGCGGTGTCATGACGATCGTGCGCTTGCGCGCGACCAGGATATAGCTCGCCGACAACAGCATGTAGCCATTGCCGTCGACGGGATCCAGAAACTGCAGGCGCGAGAGCACGCGCCGGCTGCGCACCGGCGGCCGCTGGAAGAGGTAGTGGCTGTGCAGCGGATCGAAGCCGAGCAGGCCGAGCCAGTCCTTGATCCGGTGGAGACTCTGGAAACGCGCACCCCAGGGCAGGGCATCGCTGCGCCGCGTCAGTTTGCGGCGCAGGCCCCAAAGACTGAACGGATTGAATCCGATGATCACCAGGTGCCCGTCGGGAATGAGGCTGCGATCGGCCTCGCGCAGCACCTGATGCGGGTTGTTGCTGAGTTCCAGCGTGTGCGGAAGCACGATGGCATCCACCGAGTCGGTCATGATAGGCCAGTTTTCCGTATGAGCGGACAACCCCACCCCCGATTGTGTCAAGGGTCCGACGCTCTGGATCACATGGTGCGGTATCCGGCTGTCATTCAGTCGGCATTGCCCCCACGGTGGATCGATGATCACCATGTGATAACCGAACAGCATCGGCAGCTGCGCGGCAAGTGCATCCTGCTCGGCCGTGGCCAGCTGTTGTCCCAGCGGACGCTGATACCACTCGCGCAGCGATATGGCGCGGACAGGCGTTGAAACGTCGGTATTCATCGGCCCTAGTTTACCGCATCCGCGCGGCGCGCGCGTCTCGATAACGGTCCGGTATGGCGGTTGACCTGACCCCGGCGGGCTGTCAGCATACCCTGCAGATCGCGCCTGCGCGGGGTCGGACCCCGGAACGCGATAACGGCTCGAGAGTGAACTGCGTCACAGTTCACGCTATCAAGCACGATTTCTGCGAAGTCGATACAAACAATTATGAAAGCACTGCGCCTCACGTTGCCCGTCCTGTACATCCTGCTGCAGTCGGGGTGCGCCTCCGTGGACAGGACACTCGCGCACAAGGCGTATGTAGTGGACAAGACCAGCGATGTGCTGCCGTTCATTAACTCGCAACAAGGACCGGCCGCCGGCAGGCCCGCTCTCCTGCCCGCTCCCGCCGAAGACGACTTCTGGCAACGGCTGCGCGGGGGGTTTTCCCTGCCCGGCTCGCAACAGGAAGCCGTACAGCGCCAGTGCGACACGTACAGCAGGAATGCCGCCCACGTGGAAAAGATCTTCGAACGCGGCAGTCCCTACATGGCGTATATCCTGAGCGAAGTCGAGAAGCGCGGCCTGCCGAACGAGCTCGTGCTGCTGCCATTCGTTGAAAGCGCCTATGATCCCTATGCCTACTCGAACGATCGCGCCGCCGGACTCTGGCAGTTCATACCCGGCACCGGCAGGCTCTACGGACTGGATCAGGACTGGTGGTATGACGGCCGGCGCGATGTCATTGCCTCGACGAGAGCGGCACTCGATCATCTCGGCAAGCTGCACGCAGAATTCGACGGCGACTGGCTGCTGGCGCTGGCCGCCTACAATTCCGGCAGTGGCACGGTACACGCGGCTATCAGGCGTAACAAAAAGGCCGGCAGGCCTACCGACTTCTGGCACCTGAAGCTGCCGCGGGAAACCGCGGCCTACATACCGCGCCTGCTGGCCATCAGCGCCATCGTGAAACAGCCCGGGCGCTTCGGCATCGCCTTGTCCTCGGTCGACCCGGAGCCCGCCTTCGGCGTGGTCGATACCCACGGCCAGCTGGACATCGGCGTCGCCGCCGAACTGGCCAGCATGGACACAGAGAAACTCTACCAGCTCAATCCGGGGTTCAATCGCTGGGCGACGCGCCCGGGTGGACCGCACCGGCTGGCCATTCCCGTCGACAAGACCGACACCTTCATGCAGGGTCTCGAGGAGCTGCCGCCCGAGAAACGCCTCAAGTGGGTCCGCCATACCATCAAGCGCGGCGAGACGCTCTCGCACATCGCCAGGCGCTACGACACCACGGTGGCCGTGCTGCGCAGCACCAACAAGCTGCCGGGTGACAGGATCAGGGCCGGACAACACCTGCTGGTCGCGGTGGCGGCACGCGATCCGGCCGTCTATGCCGTGGTACGCTCCGGCCCCGCGGCCGGCGGGCACGGCGGTGGGGGCGTCAGTTACGAGGTGAGTGCCGGCGACAGCCTGTGGTCAATCGCGAAACGCTACCATGTCAAGGTCAGGCAGATCAGCCGGTGGAACCGCCTGGACCCGGGCGCTGCCATCAGACCAGGCCAGAAGCTGGTGCTATATACCCGCAGCGACGGCGCGTCCCCCGCCGGCAGAAAACTGCGCACCATCCGCTATACCGTCAGGAGCGGCGATTCCCTGTACCGCATATCGAGAAAATACAACGTCGCGATCAGCGACCTGCGCCGCTGGAATGGCCTGACCGAGGGCAAGTACCTGCACCCGGGACAACGCCTCACGCTCTATATCGACGTGACGGACCTGTCGCATAGCAGCTGAGCGTCAACCGCGCAACCGCTGCGCGGTGAAATCCTCCATCAGTTTGGCCGAGCCGGCCCCGCAGCTGATAATCGAGCGCATCGCGTCCTGTACCGGAACGTTCAGCGGCTGCACGTATTTGCCTTCCAGGTGGTAGATAAGACCGGAGGTGGGATTCGGTCCCGTGGGCACGAACAGGGTATAACTGCCATCCGCGTGGGTGTCGGTGATGAACGCGGTGACTTTCGTGTCGTTTCCGAAAATCTGCGCGATGGCAACCGATGAAAATGGTGAATCCTTGCGGTTGCCGAAGATCTGCAACACGGTGTCCTTGATCATCGAGTAGCCCGGTGCGAGCTTGAGGATGCGCGTCTCGATCAGCCGGTAGAGGAACGCGCCGAGGCGTGTGCGCACCAGCACGCCGACGAAGAAGCAGCTCAGCACGATCAACACGATAACAATAATTTCAGCTGCATATTCATTAAGTTGTGAATCTTTTATAAGAAACCGCGTTAATGGCTCAATCAGCCCCGTGATCAGATTGAAGACCCACATCGATACGGCGGCCAGGATGGCGACCGGCAGGATCACCACCACACCGCCGAGCAGGGATGTCTTGAGGAAACGCTTGAGCCGGTCCATTCATGCACCTCCTGTCGGTTCAGGACGGCCGCGCGGCTATTCGGGCCGCATATGTGGAAACAGCAGCACGTCACGGATTGACGGCGCATCGGTGAACAGCATCACCAGGCGGTCAATGCCGATACCCTCCCCCGCGGTCGGCGGCATGCCATGCTCGAGCGCACGGATGTAGTCCGCATCGAAATGCATGGCCTCCAGGTCGCCCGCCTCCTTGTCCGCCACCTGCGCCCGGAATCGTTCAGCCTGATCCTCGGCATCGTTCAGCTCGGAGAAACCGTTGGCCAGTTCCCGCCCGCCGACGAAGAATTCGAAGCGGTCGGTCACAAACGGATCGGCGTCGTTGCGCCGCGCCAGCGGTGAGACCTCGGTCGGATAGGCGGTGATGAAGGTCGGGTCGTCGAGCCGACCCTCCACGGTCTTCTCGAAGATCTCGATCTGGATCTTGCCCAGCCCGTAACCTGTCTTCAGCGGAATGTCGAGCGCAGCCGCCGTCGCGCGCGCCCGTTCGATCTCATCGATGTGGGCCGCCTTCAGGTCCGGATTGAAGTGCAGGATGGATTCGCGCACCGTCATGCGCCGGAAGGGTTTGCCGAAATCGTAATCGTTGCCCTGGTAATGGATCGTGGTATCGCCGTGCAGCCGTTGCGCCATCCTGCGCAGCAGGTCCTCCGTCAGGTCCATCAGGTCGCGGTAGTCCGCGTAGGCCTGGTAGAACTCGAGCATGGTGAATTCCGGATTGTGACGCGTGGACAGCCCCTCGTTGCGGAAATTGCGGTTGATCTCGTAGACCTTCTCGTAGCCGCCCACCACCAGCCGCTTCAGATACAGCTCGGGCGCGATACGCAGAAACAGGTCCATCTCCAGCGCGTTGTGGAAGGTCGAGAACGGCCGCGCCGTCGCGCCGCCCGGGATGGCCTGCATCATCGGCGTCTCGACTTCCAGGTAACCCAGACCGTTCAGGTACTCGCGGATGAACTGAACGATGTGGCTGCGCATGCGGAAGGTGACACGCGAGGCCTCGTTCATGATCAGGTCGAGATAACGCTGGCGGTAGCGCGTCTCCTGGTCGGCAAGGCCGTGGAATTTCTCCGGCAGCGGCCGCAGCGACTTGGTCAGCAGGCGCAACGCGTCCGCACGTACCGACAGTTCGCCCGTGTTGGTCCTGTACATCACGCCCTCGGCCGCAATGATGTCACCGACATCCCAGCCCTTGAAGTCCTGGTAGAGGCCGTCCGGCAGGTTGTCGCGCTGCAGGAACAGCTGGATGCGCCCGCTCATGTCCTGCAGCTGGGCGAACGCGGCCTTGCCCATGACGCGCTTGGCCATGAGCCGGCCCGCCACCTTGACGCGCACCGGGTTTGCCTCGAGCTGTGCGTTGTCCTTCTCGCCGTACTCGGCATGCAGCTCGCCGGCCATCGCATTGCGGCGGAAATCGTTCGGGAAGGCGACGCCGCCCTCGCGCAGCGCCTGCAGCTTTGCGCGCCGCTGGGCGATGAGCTTGTTTTCATCCTGCAGGGACATGACCGTATCCTCCCTACAAACCGCTTTTCAGACTGGCCTCGATGAACGGGTCCAGGTCCCCGTCCAGCACGGCCTGGGTATTGCCCACCTCCACCCCGGTGCGCAGGTCCTTGATGCGTGACTGGTCAAGTACGTAGGAACGGATCTGGCTGCCCCAGCCGATATCGGACTTGCTGTCCTCCAGGTTCTGCTGGTCGGCGCTGCGCCGCTGGATCTCCATCTCGTAGAGTTTCGACTTGAGCTGTTTCATCGCGGTGGCCTTGTTCTTGTGCTGCGAACGGTCGTTCTGGCACTGCACCACGATGCCGCTCGGCGCGTGGGTGATGCGTACCGCCGACTCGGTGCGATTGACATGCTGGCCGCCGGCGCCGCTGGCACGATAGACATCGATGCGCAGGTCGGCGGGGTTGATCTCGATATCGATGTCGTCATCGATCTCGGGCGAGACGAACACGGCGGCGAACGAGGTATGTCGGCGGTTGCCGGAATCGAACGGCGACTTGCGTACCAGCCGGTGCACGCCGATCTCGGTGCGCAGCCAGCCGAACGCATAGGAACCTTCGAACTTCACCGTGGCGCTCTTGATGCCGGCGACCTCGCCCGGCGAGACCTCGATCAGCTCGGTGCCGAAACCGTGGCGTTCGCCCCAGCGCAGGTACATGCGCAACAGCATCTCCGCCCAGTCCTGCGCCTCGGTGCCACCGGAACCGGCCTGGATATCGAGAAACGCGCCGGCCTCGTCCATCTCGCCGGAAAACATGCGCCGGAATTCCAGGCCGGCGATCTCGGTCTCGAGTGTTGCCAGGTCGGCCTCGATGACATCGAGGGTTTCCTGGTCGCCCTCCTCCGCCGCCACCTCGAGCAGTTCGTGTGCATCGCGCACGCCCTGGACCAGCCGCCCCAGGGTCAGCACCACTTCCTCGAGCCGGGCGCGCTCGCGACCCAGTTCCTGCGCACGCTCCGGGTCGTTCCAGACATCGGGGACCTCGAGTTCGCGAATTACCTCGGTCAGCCGTTCGGACCTGGCATCGAGGTCAAAGATACCCCCTAAGGCTCGCCGTACGCCCGTCAAGGTCCTTGATATGGTTCCGGATAGTGGTCAGATCAGACATGGCTGGCAGATACGGTTCGTCCGAAAATCAGGCGCGTGATGATACACCGGTTGATGCGTCGCCACCACCGCCGTGCAGCGGCTCCAGGTACTCGACCCGCAGTTGCGGGCTGATCCGGCCGCGGAACTCATTCACATCCAGTCGGAAGGCCAGGCGCGCGTACCGGCAGCCCGCCGGTACCGGGTCGGTATCGAAGGCAATGGCATCGAGACGACGGTCGCCGCTACCGGCCTCCAGCACCAGTTTCAGGTGCCGTTCGCCGACCACGCGCTGCTCGAGGATGGCGAACTCACCGTCGAACAGCGGCTCGGGGAAACCCTGCCCCCACGGACCGGCGTCACGCAGCACCTGCGCTGTGGCCAGCGAGAATTCACTGTTCTCCAGTACGCCGTCCGAGTGCAGCACGCCGTGCAGGTCATCGGCATCGAGATGCCGTGCCACCTCGGTGTCGAAGGCCGCGGCAAAGGTCGCGAAGTCGTGTTCGGCCAGCGTCAGGCCGGCCGCCATGGCATGGCCACCGAACCGGCGGATCAACGCCGGGTGGCGCGTCGCCACGGCGTCGAGCGCGTCGCGTATGTGCAGACCGGGGACGGAACGCGCCGAGCCCTTGATCTCGTCACCGCTGCCGCGCGCGAAGGCAATCACCGGCCGGTGCACCCGCTCCTTGATGCGCGCGGCGAGGATGCCGATAACACCCTGGTGCCAGCCCGGATCGAACAGGCACAGGCCGGTCGGCAGGCGCGTATCCTGCAGTTCCAGGCGCTCGATGGCCGCCAGCGCCTGCGCCTGCATGTCGGATTCGATGCCCCGGCGGCCGCGGTTCAGGGTGTCGAGCTGCGCGGCCATGCGGAATGCCTGGCCCCGGTCATCACTCAGCAGGCATTCGATGCCCAGCGCCATGTCATCCAGGCGCCCGGCCGCATTCAGGCGCGGCCCGGCCGCGAAGCCGAGATCGGACGCCACCGCGCGGGCGGGATTGCGGCCGCCGGTCTCCAGCAGGGCGCGTATCCCCGGCACGCACTGGCCGGCGCGGATCCGCGCCAGGCCCTGTTGCACCAGGATGCGGTTGTTGCGGTCCAGCGGTACGACATCGGCGACCGTGCCGAGCGCGACCAGGTCCAGCCATTGCGCCAGGTTGGGTACCGCCAGCCGTCGTTGCGTGAACCAGCCCGTCTCGCGCAGGTGCGCGCGCAGCGCCAGCATCACATAGAAGGCGACACCGACACCGGCCAGTGCCTTGCTGGGAAAGGGATCGCCCGGCAGGTTGGGATTGACGATGGCATCGGCGTCCGGCAGCGCGTCGCCGGGCAGATGGTGGTCTGTGATCAGCACCTGGATCCCGGCCTGCCGGGCCGCTGCCACACCGGACACGCTGGAGATGCCGTTGTCGACCGTCACGATCAGCGCTGGCTGCCGCTGCCTGGCGACGGCGACGATCTCCGGCGTGAGACCGTAGCCGAACGCGAAGCGGTTCGGCACCAGATAGTGCACGTCGCTCGCGCCCATGGCGCGCAGGGCGCGTACGCACAGCGCGCAGCTGGTGGCGCCGTCGGTGTCGAAATCGCCGACGACGAGGATGCGTTGCCGCTTGCCGATGACCTGGGCCAGCAGGCGGGCGGCGGCCGGCAGACCGCCCAGCTGCTGCGGGGGGATCAGCTTGTCCAGCGTGTATTCGAGCTCCGCGCCGGAGGTCACCGCGCGCGCCGAGTAGACCCGGCGCAGGATGTCCGGCAGGTCGGCCGGCAGATCGGCCGGTGCCGGGGCCGATGCGCGCCTGATGATGCGCCGGTTCATGAGGCCAGGCGCCGTTCGAACGGACGCGTGCGCCTCCAGAAGGCGCGCTGGCGCCGGCGATCGGTGACGAAGCGCCGGCCGTTGCAGGTCTCGATGGTCAGCGCTCCGATGCATCCGGTGCCGAGCGCCGCCAGCAGCGGCGCGAACCAGGCGGACTCCAGCTGCGCGAGTTGCGCCAGCCAGCCCTCGACATCGTCGTAGTACGCCGGCCAGGCCAGGGTGCCCAGAACCAGCAGCCGGTTGCCGCCGACGGATTCCGCCCACAGCGGCTCCGGTCTCGTCGGCACGTCGCCGCGCGCGATACCGGCGTGTCGCGCCAGACCCAGCGCGAGGGCATCATCGGCATACAGCACGTCAGGCTGCGCGCGCAGCGACACCGGAAGTACCCCGCCGCCCCACAGCCAGAGGCTGTTGATGGCCGGCTCGCCGCGCTGCGCGCGCGCCAGGTTGACCGGGTGGTCATGCAGCAGCATCTGCAGCTCAGTGATCACGGCCTGCCAGTGACGGGCCGCCTGGCCCTGCGGCAGAAAGGCATCGATGTCCCGGCCGGCCGCCTGCGCCGGCGTACAGGTCTGCAACTGCGGAGACGCCGGCAGGCTCAGGTACCAGCGCTGCGGCTGCGGCGCGATCAACCGCCAGCCCCGCCCCGCATTGAACGCGTTGATGCTCTCCACCAGCGCGTCGGCCTCGTCCCGGCTGATGAAGAAACTGTGCGACTCGAACAGGCGCAACCGGCTCTGATCGGCACGCAGGTGCACCGGGTCCGCACGCATCAGGTATTGTGTCGGTGCTTCGCCGCAGTCGGCCAGGTAGCTGAGCGGTGCAACCGGCAGTGGACGGTCTGTCGCCATGCCGAACTGCGCGCACAGCGCCGACTCCAGTCCCTGGTACGGGACCCGTATGACCGTGGCGCGCGACACGAGGCGGTCCAGCGCAGCCGGCCGGTCCTGCAGGTAGTCGGTAACCGGCCGGTCGCAGACCGGACCGGCCAGGCCCGGAACCAGCAGAACGAGATGGTCGACATCCGCGGCCACGCCCGCGTCAGCCCATATTGTCCATGATCGCGGCCTTCACCGCCCCGAGTTCCGCGTCAACGGTAAGCATGCCGCCCTGGCATTGACTGATGGCGGTGTCCGGATCCTTGAGGCCGTGGCCGGTCAGTGTGCACACCACCGAGCTGCCCTCGGGAATGCGACCGGACCGGATATCGCGCAGGGCACCGGCCACGGAGGTCGCCGAGGCCGGCTCGCAGAAGATGCCTTCCTTCTCGGTGAGGAGCTTCTGTGCCGCAAGGATGAGCTCGTCGGTACATTCGTCGAACCACCCGCCGGACTCCTGCTGTACGCACCAGGCGCGCTCCCAGGACTGCGGATGCCCGATTCGGATCGCCGTGGCCACCGTCTCGGGGTTGTCGACCATGTGTCCGCGCAGGAACGGTGCGGCACCGGCGGCCTGGTAGCCCACCATGACCGGGCGCCTGTCGGTGACGGCCTGCCGCTGAAACCTGCAGTCACTGTCGCAGAAGGCGCACGCCGCGGTGCCCGCACCGGCGTACTCGCTGTAGCCGATCCAGTGCGCGGTGATGTTGCCGGCGTTTCCGACCGGCAGGCAGTGGTAGTCCGGCGCACGCCCCAGCGCGTCCACAACCTCGAACGCCGCGGTCTTTTGCCCCTGCAGGCGGTAGGGATTGATGGAATTCACGATGGTCACGGGCGCCTCCTCAGCGACCTCCTTGACCAGCTGCATGCCGGCATCGAAGTTGCCGCGGATCTGGATCACCTCCGCGCCGTGGATCATGGCCTGCGCCAGCTTGCCGAGCGCGATCTTGCCCTCGGGTATCAGCACGAACGCGGTGATGCCGGCGCGTGCCGCGTAGGCGGCGGCCGCGGCGGAGGTGTTGCCGGTGGAGGCGCAGATGATCGCGCGGCTGCCCTCGGACACCGCCTGCGTCACCGCCATGGTCATGCCGCGGTCCTTGAACGAACCGGTCGGGTTGAGCCCTTCGTACTTGACGTACAGATCGACGCGCTTGCCCAGCACGGCGGGAATGTTGTCCAGCTGGATGAGCGGCGTGTCGCCTTCGCCCAGGCTGACCGGACGTACGCCGTCGGCGACCGGCAGACGATCGCGGTAACGCTCGATCAGGCTGGTGTAGCGTTTCGATTCTGGCATGGCAGGTACCTTTTGATCCATCAGCCCCCGCAGAGATGCGGGAGCGCAGAGAAATCCATCAATAAACCGCAATCAACCCGCAGGCAACCCGGATACCTTGTATGTATTAACCGGTCATGGGCCCGGATCACGTCCAGTGGCTGGATCGGTCAGGACCGATCGGCCCTGCGTCATCCATGCCCAGTCAGCTCACGGCCAGCAACAGCATTCCCCTTGCGTTCCCGGCGGCTCTGCGCGAGGAAGCACCCTAGGGCCTGTTCACACTACGCAAATCGTCGCGACGGAGGTCCATTTCGCACCTGACAAGGCGGTGCGAGCGACGTGTACTCGACGTACACCAGCGAACACCAACGCCGGCAGGTGCGATAGGGGCCCCGTCCCTTCGGGTTGCGCCCCAAAACGGGTCAGTCTGCGTTGCTCGTCGTTCATTTAGCACAACTAAACCTCACTTCTCGCGCCTTGTCTGGCCCGTTTTGGCGGCAGCAACGCGGCGATCTGTGTAGTGTGAACAGGCCCTAGTTGACGTTCAGGTGCTCCAGGCGGATGCGCGTTACGCTGCCGTGAATGCTGTCCAGCGCCTCGATCTTTGCTATTGCCGCGTTCATGCTGCGTTCCAGCACACGGTGGGTGAGCAGGATGATCGATGCCCTGTCCGCATCCGGCGCCGGTTCCTTCTGCAGGATTGCCTCGATGCTGATGCCGGCCTCGCCGAGGATGCGCGCCACATCGGCCATCACGCCGGGTTTGTCGGTCAACTGCATGCGCAGGTAGTACGCCGTCTCCACGTCGTCCATCGACAGCACCGGCAGGTCCGCGATCGAGCCCGGCTGGAACGCCAGGTGCGGCACGCGGTTTTGCGGATCCGAGGTCAGGGTACGCGTCACGTCGATTATATCGGCGACCACCGCAGATGCCGTGGGCTCGGAACCCGCACCGGCGCCGTAGTACAGCGTCGGTCCGACGGCGTCGGCGTTGACCAGCACTGCGTTCATCACGCCGTTGACATTGGCGATCAAACGCCGTTCCGGGATCAGCGTGGGGTGCACACGCATTTCGATACCGCGTTCCGTGCGGCGTGTGTAACCGAGGTGCTTGATGCGGTAACCGAACTGCTCGGCATAGCCGACATCCTCACGCGTGATGCGGCTGATGCCCTCGGTGTATACCTTGTCGAACTGCAGCGGGATACCGAAGGCGATCGACGCCAGTATGGTGAGCTTGTGCGCGGCGTCGATGCCCTCGACATCGAAGGTCGGGTCGGCCTCGGCGTAACCCAGTGCCTGGGCTTCCTTCAACACGTCATCGAAATCCCGTCCCTTCTCACGCATCTCGGTCAGGATGAAGTTGCCGGTACCGTTGATGATGCCCGTAAGCCAGAGGATCTGGTTCGCGGCCAACCCCTCGCGGATGGCCTTTATGATCGGTATGCCGCCGGCGACTGCCGCCTCGAAGGCCACCATCACGCCCTTGGACTGCGCCGCGGCGAAGATCTCGTTCCCGTGTTTCGCGATCAGCGCCTTGTTGGCGGTGACCACGTGCTTGCCGTTCGCGATCGCCCTGAGTACCAGGTCCCGCGCCGGCTCGTAGCCGCCGATCAGTTCCACCACGATCTGGACATCCGGGTCGTCGACCACGGCAAAGGCATCGTCGGTAACATTGATGGCCTCCAGTCCCGGCAGGCGCGCCGCATCGTACTCGCGCGCCGCCGCGTGCGTGATTCGGATGCCGCGCCCGGCACGACGGGTAATCTCGTCCGCGTTGCGATTGAGCACATTGAACGTGCCCCCGCCCACTGTGCCCAGACCCAGCAGGCCAACATTGACCGGTTTCACTGATTATCCTCCAGAGGCTTGCGCGGTATGGCCCTGTTCGCGGCGGAACATGTCCCGGATGCAGCGGATCGCCTGGCGCGTACGATGCAGGTTCTCGATCAGGCCGAAGCGTACGTAATCTTTGCCGTACTCGCCAAAGCCGATACCGGGCGAGACGGCGACCTTGGCGTCGCCCAGCAGTTTCTTGGAAAACTCCAGCGAGCCCAGCGCGCGATACGGCTCGGGTATGCGCGCCCATACGAACATGGTCGCCTTCGGTTTGTCCACCGGCCAGCCGAGCGCGTTGAGCCCGTCGCACAGCACGTCACGGCGTTCCTGGTACATGTCGCGAATCTCCCGCACGCAATCCTGCGGCCCTTCGAGCGCGGTGATCGCCGCGACCTGGATGGGCGTAAACATGCCGTAGTCGAGATAGGACTTGATACGCGACAGCGCGGCGACCAGCGTCTCGTTGCCGCACATGAAACCCACGCGCCAGCCCGGCATGTTGTAGCTCTTGGACAGCGAGAAAAATTCCACGGCGACGTCCATTGCACCCTCGACCTGCAGGATGGACGGCGCCGTGTAGCCGTCGAACACCAGGTCGGCATAGGCCAGGTCCTGGATCACCCAGATCTCGTTCTCGCGCGCGATGGCGACCACTTTCTCGAAAAACTCCAGCTCGACGCACTGCGTGGTCGGATTACCGGGAAAGTTCAGCACCAGCATCTTGGGTTTCGGCCAGGAGTCCTTGATGGCCTTCTCCAACTCGGCAAAGAATTCATCTGTCTTCGGGCCCAGCGGCACATGGCGGATGTCGGCGCCGGCGATGGCGAAGCCGTAGGGGTGGATCGGATAGGCCGGGTTCGGCACCAGCACGGCGTCACCGGGACCGACCGTTGCCAGTGCCAGGTGCGCCAGGCCCTCCTTGGAGCCGATGGTGATGATGGCGTTGCGATCCGGGTCGAGTTCGACCGCGTAGCGCCGCCGGTACCAGTCACAGATCGCCTTGCGCAGCCGCGGAATGCCGCGCGACAGTGAATAACGGTGGGTGTCTCCGCGCCGGACCGTTTCGATCAGCTTGTCGACGATGTGTTGCGGTGTCGGCTGGTCGGGATTGCCCATACCGAAGTCGATGATATCCTCGCCGCGCGCCCGTGCCTGCGCCTTCAACTCATTGACAATATTGAAAACGTACGGTGGCAACCGCTTGATGCGGGCAAATTCCTCTATCACGCCGTTAACCGATATTTATTTGTTTATGAAGTAATTTCTGCAAACCCTCGAGACGCTAACGGTACTCAAAAGCGCAGGGGGAAACAAGTGGCAGTGGGACCGGCCGCCTGTCGCGGCGCCGAACGCGATCGACCTTCGCGCCGCCGTGCTATCGTTACCGCATGCGCTTCCATCAGGACACCACCGGCGGCAACATCATCCAGGCCTACAGCGACCGGGGCATCATGATCAACGACAGGCTCATCAGCACCAGCGTGGTGATTACGCCGGACAGCGTCGAGGCATGGTCCGCGCAAACGGTGAGCGGACTCGAGGCGCACCACCTTGAGCCGCTCCTCGCCCGGCGCCCGGGGGTCATCATCCTCGGCACCGGTGCGAGCATCGTATTCCCGCCACCGTCCCTGCTGGCCGGCATCCAGCAACGGGGCATCGGGATCGAGGTGATGGCGAACGACGCCGCTATCCGCACCTTCAACGTGCTGGTTTCGGAAGACCGCAGGGTAGTGCTGGCGCTGCTGCAGGGTGGCGCCTAGGCCGGGTGGAAGACGACAGCGACAATCGCCGCCAGCACCAGCGCAACGCCCGCGATCGCCATCACCCACCCCAGACGCACGCGTTGCCTGCGCAACTGCGCCTGGACGTCCTCGAACAGGTTCTGTCGGAGCCTGAGTTCGAACTCGAGCTTCTTCTCCTGCGCCACGATCCGGTTTCCGGTTGCCTCGAACTGGCCGGCAGCCGCCGCGCGGTACGCATCGAGCTGCTGCGCCTGCTCCGCGAGGAGCGACTGCAACCCCGTAAGTTCGTCCTGGCCGTTTTCGATGCGGTCCGAGGTTTCGGTCTGTGCGCTTTCCAGCGCCAGGATACGTTCCTGCGCCATATCCAGCAGGCGCCTGAGCTCGTCGTCCCGGGTCTCCAGACGACTGGATGCCTCGGCCAGCGTGGTCTTGAAGGACTGTAGCTGGTCACGTGCAGAATCCTGGAGGAACTTGAGCTGGTTGCTTCTGGTATCCAGCCGGCTTGTCGTCTCAGCCAGAGTGGCCTCGAGCGCAGAGACACGCACGCTTTCCCGTTCGCGCCCCGCCTCAACCTCGGCGAGCCGCTCCTCCAGCTCGAGGCGTCTGTCCGCGTCCGCGGTTCTGGCGGTTTCGGCTTGCCGGCAGGCAAGTTCCAGGGCGTCGATCCTGTGCAGTTCCGCCAGCCTGCGCTGCTCGGCGTCGGCGCGCAGCCTTTCCAGTGTCCCGGCAAGGCTTTGATTCTCAGTGGTGAGAATCAATACGTCGCGTTCGAGTTCTTCCAGTGCCTGCCTGGAGGGTGACCGCCGCCCGAAGGCTTTCCTGATACCGGCTGCCGCGGTGCGCCAGTAGGGTTTGATCTTGCCCAACACCATTACCTTTCTATTTTATTGTTTTATTATACATTTTATACACTGTTTCCGGCACGCCCCGCAATCCGGCGCATCGAGTTCCGATACACGACAACAACAGGCAGGCGGCACCCGGCAGGGAACGATGCGGGACCTGCGCTTGAGGTGTACGGGCCAGTTGCTGCAGAATAACATCATCGTCCACCGCCTGCCTGTTGCCGGTCCCTTCCGCATTCGTCCTGACGGTGTCCATACTGGCTTATGAATCGTCATTCGGATATCAAAAAGACGGTACTGCGGGGTGTCTATGAGGATAACGTGGGCATCCCCCGTTCCTGCCTCGGCAAGGGACGCTCGCGATCCACCGGCGTGCCACCGCGACCCGTGCCGCATCGGGAATACTGGCGCCGGCCGGTCCTGGTGCTGCTGGGTCTCGTGGCCCTGTTCGGCATCAGTTTCCGACTCGTCACCGTAGATGGTACCGGGCCGGTTGCCATGCAGGTGGTGGATAGCCATGCGCTCCAGTTCCCGGTATTCCCGCTGAACGTACTGGCCGGCGCACAGGATGAACACATCGCCGGCGGCGCCCGGACGGACGGCCTCGTGCCATTTTCGGCCATCACGACCGGTCAGTACGATGCCATGCTCGCCCATCTCGCCATACCCATGGCGGACCTGTTCAACCTCAAGGTCCAGACAATCGTCATCGACCCGGGTCATGGCGGCATCGACCCGGGTGCCACGGGCCGCCAGGGCCTGAAGGAGAAGGATGTCGTCCTGGATATCGCGCGGCGTCTCCGTGACAAGCTCATCGGCTCCGGTAACTATCGCGTCCTGCTCACCCGCGAGGATGACAGGAAGATGTTCCTGAAAGAGCGGGTGGCCTTCGCCAAGGAGAACCGGGCGGACCTGTTCATCTCGATCCACATCAATGCCCTGCCGCCCGGGGCTGGCAATCTCAATTATGTCGAGACCTACTACTTCGGTCCCCACACCGACCAGCGCTCACTCGAACTGGCCAAGGAGGAAAACCGCGATTCCGACTACCTCATGGGGGACTTCCGCGAGGTCATCGCCAGGATTGGCGACACCCTGAAAACCGAGGAATCGAAGGAGCTTGCCTCGTCCATTCACGAACGGCTCTACCACAGTCTCAAACGCCGCAACCGCAAGCTCCTTGATGCCGGGTCCAAGACAGGACCGTTTATGGTACTGTTGGGCGTGGATGTGCCGAGCGTACTCGTGGAGGTTTCCTGCATCAGCAACAAGGCGGAAGAAACCCGGTTGAGTACACCCGGATACCGGGATAATGTCGCGAACTACCTGAAATCCGGGATCGTTGAATACCTGGAACAGCGCGCACAGCGGAGAACGATAGAGAGAGGAAGAACACAACATGTCGCCAAGCAAGAAAGATAATATGCTGTACGTCGGAATCGACCTGGGCACGTCCAGGTCGGTGGTATCCGCCAGCAACGGCAATCGTAAATGGGTCGACAGCTACGTCGGCTGGCCGAAGGATTTCGTTGCCAAAAAGATGCTTGGCAAACGCGTGCTGTTCGGCAGCGAGGCGCTGGAGCACCGGCTCGCCCTCGACCTCTCGCGTCCGCTGCGCAACGGCGTCATCACGGAAGGCACCGAGCGGGACGAGGCCGCCGTGCATGAATTGATCGACCACCTGGTCGAGCTCGCGGGCGCAGGCCCGGATGACGAGGTCTGCATTGCGGTTGGCGTACCGGCCGAGGCGCTCAAGGTCAACAAGATCGCGATCAAGAACGCCGTCGCCCAGCATGCCAAGAAACTGATGGTCGTCTCCGAGCCCTTCTCCGTTGCCTATGGCCTGGGTACGCTGGACAACACCATGATCATCGACATCGGCGCCGGCACCGTGGATTTCTGCATCATGCATGGCACTGTGCCCGCGGAAGAGGACCAGCGGAGCATCCTCTTCGCGGGCGACTACGTGGACGAGCAACTGCTCAAGCTGCTGTCCGAGAAACACCCCGAGGCCGATTTCTCCCTCAACACCGTACGCAGGTTCAAGGAAAAACACGGCTTCGTCGGAGACTCGAAGCGGCGGGTCAAGATCGAGGCGCCGGTGGACGGTAAATTCACCGAATTCGACATCACCAACGAAATACGCAAGGCCTGCGAGAGTCCCATGCCTGCCATCGTCGAGACCGCCATCGACCTCATCGCGAGCTTCGACCCCGAATTCCAGGAAAGCGTGCGCAACAACATCATCGTGGCCGGCGGCGGCAGCCAGCTCACCGGCCTGGATTCCTATCTCGGGGAAGCCACGCGGCAATTCGGGCCCTGCAACATCACCTGTATCACCGACCCGCTGTTCGCCGGGGCCGACGGCGCCCTGCAACTGGCGATGGACATGCCGGAGGAATTCCTGGAGAAGTTGTGAGGATGCACTGGTGCAATCGTATGCGTGTGCATCCCGATTGCATGCCGGTACGGCGGTGGTCGTTGTACCCGCCTGAGCGCACCGTTGCACGCGGTTCTGTCATCCTGGCCGTCGATAACGGCATTGCCTGCAAGCTGCCTTGAAATCCGCCGCCGCGCGTGATTATGAGATAGGTTCTAGTGTGCTGTCCCGTAAATATTTACGTATTAACCTGTTGTCATTCCAGACACGCCCGCATGGCGGGCGCGATCCGGAATCCAGCCGTGCGGCTGATCTCCTGGATTCCGGCTTGCGCCGGAATGATTTCGGTGGACGGAAAGTCCAGCGCTGAAATAATCATGGTTACAGGCGGGACACCACACTAGGGCCTGTTCACACTACGCAAATCGTCGCGACGGAGGTCCATTTCGCACCTGACAAGGCGGTGCGAGCGACGTGTACTCGACGTACACCAGCGCGCACCAACGCCGGCAGGTGCGATAGGGGCCCCGTCCCTTCGGGTTGCGCCCCAAAACGGGTCAGTCTGCGTTGCTCGTCGTTCATTTAGCACAACTAAACCTCACTCCTCGCGCCTTGTCTGGCCCGTTTTGGCGGCAGCAACGCGGCGATCTGTGTAGTGTGAACAGGCCCTAGTAATCCAGTGTGACCGTGATGGTATCGGAATAGCTGCCGACGGCGGCGTCCTGCCCGGCCGGCAGGCGCCCGTAGACGGTGTAATTCCGGTTGTGGGACAACAGACCGAGCGAGGAAAAGCTCACCGTACCGGTACCGCCGCTGCCGTCGCCCCAGACGGTGGCGTGACTGGCACTGGTATAGAGGTTGTAGCTCAGCGTATTGCCGCCGCTGGCTAGCGTTCTCGCCGCATAACTGCCACTGCCGCCGGTACTCAGGCGGACCTCGTAACTCAGGGGCAGTGCCAGCAGGAACGTACAATGGACGTTTATCGTGCCCGTTGAATCGTCGGGGCTGCCGGACAGCGGATCGTAGATCCCGAAGGCCACCGCGGTGGCGCTGACGTTACAGGCGGCCTGTCCCGTCTGGCAACAGAAGGCGGTGCACAGACACAGCAGCCAGGACTTCAGTGCCGGGACACGCATCGGAACTCGCCCAGGTCGGGTAACGGGTTGTCCTGTTCCGGCAGCGTGACCCTGAACTCACAGCTGCCACCGGACCAGTACGCCCGCAGCGTGTTGTCTGTATCCAGATCGCTGATGAAGAGTTCGCCATCCATTGCCACCGGAAAAGTCTCCAGGCCGGCATCGACGCCGCCGACGCGTTCCACACGCGCCCCGGCGGGCAATGGCCGGCCTTGCTCGTCCACGACGCGTAACAGGGCCGAACGTACCTGCCGTACCGGGAAGCGCAGATAGACTCCGGCGCGATAGCCCGGCACGGCCTTCAGGCGGTACCGCTCGATCCGGGTGTCGAGCCCGAGCGCCGTGGGCTGGATTTGGATGCGGTTTTCCTCGTAGGCGCGCAACCGGGGTATGACGGCCAGCCCGCTGCCGTCGGTCTGCGTGATCGGCTGATTGTCGTGATAGAGGGTCACCGCCGGCAGACCCGGCACCTCGACCAGGGCGAAGCTCTCTTCCAGGCGCGGCGTGGCGAACAGGTGACCCTGCATCCAGGAAAGCCCGCCGGTGGCGCCCAGGCGATAGGCATCGGCGCCGTTGACCCGGGTGAAACGCGCGTTGTAGCTCCCGTAGCGATGGCGTTGCTGGAATTCGGCGTCTATCCCCTCCTGGCTGCCGGTTCCGGCGCTCAGGCGGTAGCCGATACCGGTACCGCGCGGCAGGTTGCGTTGCACGCCCAGGCGGCCGGATTCGTGGCCGTTCCCGAACCGGGTGTGTGCATTAACGGAGTGCTCGCGCCCCAGCCGCCGCGTAAACTGGATGCCGAATACCGTGTCGTCGCCGTTCAGGTCCCTGAGTGCGTCGACCGCGAAATAGCCGAGCCCGTGCACGTTCAGGTTATAGGCCGCGGACACCAGATCAACATCGCTGTCGTTGCGCCGGTCCTCGTGGGTAAGGCTGAAGGTCAGGGACCCGGGCAACAGACCGGTCAGCCCGACATGAAACTGGCCGCTGCTGCGGGCCGCGGGCATCGTACCGAGTCCGAGCTGGGTAAAGTTCGGCGTGGCCTGTTGCATATGCGCGCCGATGCTGAAGTACGGGTCCGTGTGCTGGATACCGATACGACCCAGGTAGCCCGTGCCCTGCGGGGAACGACTGCCGGCGAGGCTGGCCTCGAGGATACCGGCGCCCGACAGCAACCAGGCGGCACCAAAGCCGGCTGCGACCTGGCGGCGGCTGGCTTCGCCGTAGGTTTCTCCGGTGGTCCGCCGGTTGATGCCATAGCGGTAACTCGCGGCGGCCAGTACCGAACCGAAGTCGTTGCTGCGTTCGCCGTAGGACTGGCGCAGCAGGCCCAGCGACAGGTTGTAATCCGCCAGGCCGGGACGCAACAGTTCCGGTGCTGTGTAGTAGGGTACCAGGACGCGCGTTTCACGACCCAGCATGTCGCGCACCACCATGCTCATCTCGCCGCTGCCGTTCAGGGTCGGGATGTCGTTGAAGCTGAACGGACCGGCGGGAACCTCGCGAGTGGCACGCAGGGCCTCATTGACGTAGATATCGACGTTTGCGGGCACGTCCGTTTGCCCGTACATGCTGGGCAGGGTATGGCTGATGAAACCCGGTTGCAGCGCGAAATTGGTCGCCAATTGTACACCGGTCAACCGAACCCGGCGCGACCACTGGACACCACCGGAGAGGGTATCGCCGAGGCGCAGACTGCGGCGGGCTCCCGGCCAGTCGTGTGTCCAGCTGGTATCGAGGCGGATCACGTCTCCCTCCTGGACGAGCAGCGTATTGAGACCGACGCCCAGGCGGTTGAAGACGCCGGCTTCCAGAAAAGCGCCACTCCGGGTTTGCATCACATCGGCGTCATGCTCACCGAACAGGTCGTAGTTCAGAAAGGCGCCCCACCCGGTATCGGTTGCAGGCTGCATGTATTCCTGCGCCAGATCGAACCGGGTATGCGGAAACTGTGCGCCGTCGACCCGGATCTGCAACTGCTGGCGGCGCGGGTCCAGGTGGTATGCAAGATCATGGATGTCAGCGAGACAATAATAACGCTCACCCTCGTATTCCAGCCCGTGCGCCGGAACGGGCAGGCGCAGATGTTCCAGGTCAGCGCCGCTCAGATACAACCGCGATTCACGCCGCAGCGCCCGAACCAGCATGTCGGTACCCGAATTGACATTCACGGCGAGGAAGGCCAGTTGCGCGCCCGGCACGGCCGGCATAGCGTTTTCAGGCGCAGCGGATGCACAGGGCGGGGACATCCACACCAGTAACAGCACGCATAGCAGGATGCTGATCGGGGCGTAACCGGCCGGTGGTGTCGAGGGTCCATTCCATGCGCGTGGAACGGGACACTCACTGTATGGCCGGGAGGACACGGTGTCCATCCCCTGCAGCATCGCTTGCAGGCCCTTGCAGTTCGACATGCAGTCTCCCTGCCTGCGTGGAGCCCGACAACTCGAGGCGGTTAACGCTGTCGAGTGCGATGGGCAGGTACCAGCTGCGTGTCTGGCCGGCGAGCAGGTAGGCGTGGTCTGGTGAAAGTCCGGTGTCCGCCGGTGTGTCGAATTTCAGTCCCATCAGGTGGACATGACGATTGCCGTTGTTGCGGGCATGCAGATAGAGCGCGCCGTCCCGGATTTCCGTCTGCCAGATCAGGTCCAGTGGCCGGACCTCGCGAGGTGCAACGAATACCGGTATGCCGATGCGCAGCGCCATCAGCAGCCCCTTCCTTTCCCTCTCATCGGAGACGGGAACCTCGCGGACGTAGATACGAAATGACTGTTCGGTATCCTGTGAGCGGTTATCGCGCAGGCCAAGGCGCAGGACCTGTCTCTCTCCTGGCGGCAGGCTAAAGATCGGCGGGGTGACGATCAGTGCCCCGGTCGGAGCGTACTTATCCGTTCCGTCGACCTGTGACCAGGCAAAGCGCTCAACCTGGATCAGCGATTCCCGCTCGCCCGTATTCTGCACCTCCAGGGACGCGATGGGCCGATCCGGGGACAACAGAATCCTGGTTGGCTGAACGTGCAGGCTGCCGGCGTGACTCGTGGCCCAGATCAGGAGCGCTGGCACCCACAGAAGCAGACGCCAGGGCTGGCGAACGGCAGCCGGCATCACATCAGTAGGTCACTGTGACGGTGATGGTGCTCGAATAGGACTCGGGTTCGACGTCCTGACTGATCGGAATGCGACCGTAGACCGTATGATTATTGGATGTCAGCAGGCCAGCACCGGTGCTGGACACGGTGGCAGTGGCGCCACTGCCGTCACCCCACACCTGGGTACGGGCTGCATCGGTAAACAGATTGAAGCCGAGCGTATCGGTACCGGCGCTGTCCATCAGTCGCTGTGTATAGGCACCGCCCCCGCCGCCGATGTCCAGGCTGAGGGTGTAGCCGGTTCCGACGGTGCAATTTGCGGAAATGGTCGATGACCCGTCCAGCGCAGTGCCGCTGCTGGGATCGTAACTGCCGAAATCCAGATCCGTGGCCGAGACGCTGCAGGCATCGACGACCGTCGCGGTTACATCGAATGTTGTCGAGACGGTTGCTGCGCGGGCACCGGCGGTGAAAAGACAGAACACGAACAGCATCGAGGCATGGACAAGGGTACGGCCCCGGATCCCAGGATACGACATGATTAACCTCCTGAATTCACTTTCGAAGATGGCTATTTCATCGGCCCGGCCGCGTGGAGCTTTAACGATCAGGCATACCGTGCCTGGCAAACGTTACCCCGTACGGCGCGATTGATGCTTCGATTCATCTCGGCAACATGCAGGCGAGGCAGGCAATCGCATAATGCATCCACACGGGAAGACGGACCAGCGTAATCCGTCGTGCGGCATCGCGCTCCACCAGTCGGCGATGTACGTGACCGGGTTCCGTAATGGAACACCGTACCGGCCGCGCATCGCCGGCCCCGGGTCACCCGCGCATTCTGCAGCAACTGCTGACAGGCGATCGCAACCGGGGTGACCGCGTCGGCAATGGCCTCGGGACACCGGGCCGATCCGGGGAACGTCCGGCAGACGTGGCGGAAGCGACGAGTGGTATGGTGGATGCGAGGGCAATGGGATGGTTGGTCAGGATCGTGAACCAGCCGGTGTAGATGACTGGAGCCTATCTCATAAACCCGCGCAAGCAGCAAAGCTGTTCGATACGAAGCGGTTGTGCCGTCCCGCGTTCGACCCCATGACAGCGCATCTCCGCCTCTCTGACAGACCTGACCGGTGAGTGCATGCCCCCCCCGGGGGGCGGGATGATTATTTCAGCAGCGTCTCGAACGAGATGCCTTCGTGTTCCAGGATCTTCTTGAGTTTCTTCAGGGCGTCCATCTGGATCTGCCGGACACGCTCGCGCGTGACGCCGATTTCCTCGCCGACCTCTTCCAGCGTCGATACGGAATACCCGTGCAGGCCAAAGCGCCGCTCCACCACCTCGCGTTGCTTGTCGGTGAGCTGGGCCAGACAGTCCTCGATGCTGACGTGGATGTCCTCGTCTGCGATCGAGTCCGACGGGTCCGCCGCCTGCTCGTCGGCGATGGTGTCGAGCACCGTCCGGGACGAATCGTTGAGAATCGTGCTGTCGGTCGAGGTCACGCGCTCGTTCAGGCCCAGCATGCTCTCGACGTCCTCGATCGGCTTGTGCAGCAGGTCGGCGATCTCCTCCGCACTGGGCTCGTGGTCCAGTTTCTGCGCCAGGCTGCGCGCCGCACGCAGGTAGGTGTTGATTTCCTTGATCACGTGTATCGGCAGACGAATGGTGCGCGTCTGATTCATGATGGCGCGCTCGATGGTCTGACGTATCCACCACGTCGCATAGGTTGAGAAACGGAAGCCGCGTTCCGGGTCGAATTTTTCCACCGCGCGGATCAGGCCGAGATTGCCTTCCTCGATCAGGTCGAGAAACGCCAGCCCGCGGTTGGTGTAGCGTCGCGCTATCTTCACTACCAGACGCAGGTTGCTTTCGATCATGCGCTTGCGCGCGGACTCGTCGCCGCGCTGCGCCAGGCGCGAGAACCTGACCTCCTCCTCCGCCGTCAGCAGCGGTGAGGCGCCGATCTCGTTGAGATAGAGCCGGGTTGGATCATGACCGTCAGTGGAATGCCGCTTGACCGGAATACGCTCCGGTTCGCGCTGCGCATCGGCCGGCGAATCATGCCCCGTATCCTGCTCCTCGTCCGCGTCGAGCGGATCGTCGTCCTGACTGTCGTCGATGCCCATGTGTTTCGCCACCGGCATGCCCGCCTTTATTGATTGTTTCCAAAGTCCGCGGGGCCCCGGGTGATTGGCCTGTATTACCTTCTTTGCGGCAGGTACTGCACGGGATCGACCGGCTTTCCGTCCTTACGGATCTCGAAATAAAGCGCGGTACGGTTTGTGCCGCTGCTGCCCATCTTTGCGATCAACTGCCCCGCCCTGACGTGATCACCTTCCGTAACAAGCAGCTTGCTGTTGTGCCCGTAGGCACTTAGCAGGCTTCCATTATGCTTGATGATGATAAGCCTGCCATAGCCGACAAGTCCACTGCCCACGTATACCACCTTGCCGCCGGCGGCCGCCTTGACCGGTTGGCCCGGATGGCCGCTGATGTCTATTCCCTTTTTTCCGCTGGTGTTTTCCCGGTAGCCGTGCAGCAACCTGCCGCGTGTCGGCCAGACCCACCGGCCGTCGTAGACGGGGGGTTGTGAACCGCCGGTGCCGGCCGTCGCAGGCGCCTGAACGGATGCAGAGGCCGGAACAGGTACCGGTGCCGGCCGGACCCGGTGCGTACCGGTCGGCGCTTGCGCGGCCTTCGGCAGGCGTTTCGCCGCGGGCGTCGCGGAACGCGCCAGTGGCCTGGTAACCGGCGGCGCCGCTGCGCGACCTACCCGCAGGTGCTGCCCCGGATAGATGGTATAGGGTGCATGCAAGCCGTTGCTGCGCGCCAGCTGCTCCACGTCCAGATTGTGCTGCCAGGCGATCGAGTACAGTGTGTCACCGCGCCGCACCGCATAGCCGTTCGGCTGGGCTTGCCGCCGCACCGGCGTCACGCCCGGGGGCTGAATGATTTTTGCCGGCGGTTTGGGTGCAGTACCCCGTGTATAGACCGGCGCGGTGGCGCGGGTGGCGCAACCGGACAGGAAAACAGGAAAGATCAGAAACGTTGCAATGTAATTGCGTAACGGCATCACTTTCTGAAATAGAAGTACGCCACGACCGCGATCGCCACCACCAGCCAGCCGAGCCATTCGACCCAGCTGCGCAGCTTTGCCTCCATGCGCGGGCCGCCCCAGGCCATCATGCCGGCCACGAGGAAAAAACGCCCGCCGCGGCCGATCATCGAGCCCAGTACGAACAGCGGCAGATGCATGAACAGCGTGCCGGCCGCGATGGTGAACACCTTGTAGGGGATCGGCGAGAAGCCGGCGACGAGGATGGCCCAGAACCCCCACTCCTCGAACCACGCGCGGGCGTGCAGGTATTTATCCCAGTAGGCGCTGTGCTGCAGCCAGGGCTGGATCAACTCGAAAAAATACGCCCCGATCATATAGCCGAACAGACCGCCGATGACGGAGGCGGCCGTGGTCAGAGCGGCGTAGCGCAGGGCCCGCTGCGGTCGCGCCATGCTCATCGGCGCCAGCATCACATCCGGCGGTATCGGGAAGAACGAGGATTCCGCGAAGCTCAGCCCCGAGAGATACCACGCCGCGTGGCGGTGCCGCGACCACGACATCGTCCTGTCATATAACCATGTGAATATCCGCATCAGGTCTGTCCACTGAGTAGAGGAACGAAGATTACCGGATCGAGGTCTTCCCGTTCAAATTCATCGTCACGGCGCGTCACCAGGGTGAGGGTCTGACAGTTGCGGTCACCAATCGGGATCACCAGGCGTCCCCCTTCCGGCGAGAGTTGTTCCAGCAGCGCCTCGGGTATGCATTCCGCGGCGGCCGTGGTGATGATGGCGTCATAGGGCGCGAACGCCGGCAGTCCCGCGGTGCCGTCGGAATGGCTGGCGCGGACGTTGCGCAGGCCGAGCTTTCTGAAGCGCTGGCGCGCCAGCCTGGCCAGCGGCTCTATGCGTTCCACGGTGTAGACCTTGGGCACCAGCGCCGCCAGCACGGCGGCCTGGTAACCGGATCCGGTACCGATTTCCAGTACCCGCTGCGGATTGTTCCGGGTGACGAGATCCGTCATGATGGCGACGACAAACGGCTGCGAAATGGTCTGGTTGAAGCCGATCGGCAGGGCGGTATCCTCGTAGGCACGGCTCGCCAGCGCCTCGTCCACGAACATGTGACGGGGGGTGGCGCGGATCACTTCCAGCACGCGCCCGTTGCGTATACCTTCCGCACGCAGCCGCTCGACCAGGCGGTCGCGTGTACGCTGCGAGGTCATGCCGATGCCGCGCTCGGAGACTATCATCGCCGCACCCGCTCAGTTCGCCAGCCAACTGGCCAGCGTCTCCATGGCCGCGTAGCGTGTCAGGTCGACATCCAGTGGCGTGATGGAAACATAGCCGGAGCGCACGGCGTGAAAGTCCGTACCCGGGCCGGCGTCCTGCTCGCTGCCGGCCGGTCCCACCCAGTAAACTGTACGCCCGCGCGGGTCATTCATCTTCACGACCGGTTCCGACTTGTGCCGATGGCCGAGCCGCGTTGCCTGCATGCCGCGCAGTGCGTCCCATTCGAGGTCGGGTACATTCACGTTGAGGATGGTGTCCGCCGGCAGCCTGCCGGACAGCACGCGTTGCACCAGCTCGAGCGCAACGCGCGCGGCGGTGTCGAAATGGCGGGGCTGGTCACCGGCCAGCGAGATCGCGATTGCCGGCGAGCCGAGAAAACGGCCCTCCATGGCGGCGGCCACGGTGCCCGAGTAAAGCACGTCGTCACCGAGATTCGCGCCGGCGTTGATGCCGGTCACTACCATGTCCGGTTCCTGCTCGAGCAGGCCGGTTATGGCGAGATGGACGCAGTCCGTGGGTGTGCCGTCGACGCAGGTATAACCGGGCGCCTCGCTGCGCGCGCGGATCGGGCTGTCCAGTGTCAGCGAATTACTGGCGCCGCTGCGGTCGCGGTCCGGCGCCACCACGTGCACGGTGGCGATGGTCGCGAGTGCCTCGGCCAGTGCCCGGATGCCACGCGACTGGTAACCGTCGTCGTTACTGATCAGTATATGCATGCTGAAAGCGACCGGCCTGACAGCACCGTTCCGGACAGGGTGACCGGACTGGCATGCCTGATGTGATCGCTGATCCCCGGCGCACACGTGGCGGTACCGGGTGCCGGCGGGGCAACCGGGCTGTCGACACCCCGTTCATCCGCCGCCGCAGATGGCAATCGCGTACCGGGGCGACCTGCGGGCCCCCGGGAGGGGAGCGGTCGTGATGGACATGTGTTCCCGTGTGTGGCCATGGTCATGATTGTTTTGAGCTGTGGCCCTGTTTGGTCTGCAGTCGCCGGTAGTATAAGGATTTCGGTGGCCGCTGGACACAGGCAATCGCGCCGCTTGCGCGCTGCGGATGATGCGGTTACGGTGGTCGTGTAGTGACGGAACGGAGAGGCGGCCGGCATGGCCCGGGACAATAAACCCAGCGCAGAGGACATCGCCCTGTTTCGTGAGCATATCGGCGAGGTCGCCCGGCTCAGGCATGACAAGGCACAGCGCCCGCGCACCGCTCCCCCGCCCCGGCCGCGCCGGCACGCCCGTCCGCCACCGCGACTGCCCGGGGACCGTTTCTCGGATGCCTGCGAGACCGACACGGTCAGCCCCGACGAGCGGCTGTTTTTCGCACGTCCCGGGTTGCAGCAGCGCCAGCTGCAACGCCTGCGCCGTGGCCAGCTCGCCGCTGGCGCCGAACTCGACATGCACGGCATGACCAGCGCCGACGCCCGCCAGGCGCTCATCGAATTCATTGCGCTGTGCAGCGAACGGCACATTCGCGTTGCACGGATCATCCACGGCAAGGGGGCCGGCGCGGCCGGCGCGGCGCCGGTATTGAAAAACCGTTTGAACAGCTGGTTGCGCCAGCATCACGACGTGCTGGCGTTCACCTCGGCCCAGCCTCGGCACGGCGGCAGCGGCGCGCTGTACGTGCTGCTGCGCAGCGCGCGGCGGGAGTGACCTCCCCCGGGAAAAGATAATTTCGCGCAAGGGCGCGAACATGCAGGAGAAGGCCACAGACATATACCACAGACGACATGGCGATTATCCATTGCGCGAGATTACTGTTCACACACCAGCTCTCGCAGCACGCTGGTGGCATAGCTGCCGGCCGGCAGGCTGAAGTCCACCTCCAGGGTCCCCGCATCCAGCCACCGCCAGCCCAGGTCAGATACCGTCAGACGCAGTGCGCGCCGCGCCTGCTTCAGGCCGGCCGTTGCAAGTCCATGTACCAGCGTCTCGTACTCGGCCAGCACGGCGGTCTCCAGCGCCCGGCTGCGATCACGCACGGGGCTGTCGCCACCGCCGGCGAGCGGTCCGGTGGCATGGACGTCATGACTGTCGAGGCGTCGGCGCAGGACATCGTCGACGGTCTCAACCACGAAATAACTGTGGCTGCCTGCCAGTTCCAGGGCATCACCGGGGAGCGCTTCGTTCCAGCTCCCGTCCTGAACCCGTCGGGACAGCACGCGGTTGAACAGCAGGGAACGCGCCGCCGAAAGCGCCAGGCTGCGCCGGTTGCGCGCAAGCCGCAGCCGAGGATCGGCAAACAGCTGCATGGCCTGGCGCAGATTGCCGCCACCGTTGCCGAAACGCTGGGCACCGTAATAGTTGGGTACACCCGCCGACGCAACCTGCTGCAGCCGCCGTTCGAGACCGGTGCGATCGCCCTCGATGTCGCGCACGGTGATCACGAAGCGGTTGCCGCGGAGGGTGCCACGCTGCAGCTTGCGCGCATGGCGCACGCGGCGCAGCACCGTGGCCGTCCCGGTATCGAGTGCGTGCCAGTCAGGCTCCACGCATCCCGGCAGGTGCACCGAGAACCACTGCTCGGTTACGGCATGGCGGTCCTTCTGGCCGGCATAGCCGACGTCTCGCGGGTGCACACCGGCCAGTTTCGACAGCCGGGTGGCGACGCGGTCGGTATTCTCACCGCGCTTGCGGATCCACAGCCAGACATGTTCGCCGCTGCCGTTCGGCTCCAGCGCAGGCAGCTCGGTCACCCGGAAATCTTCCGGCTGCGCGCGCAGCCGGCCGCGGGCCGGCGGGCCGCCCCAGGCGAAGGACAGGCTGCGCACAGCCGGTTCCAGCCAGTCTTCAGCCGTCACGGGGCAGAGGGAATGAAGAAATGGGGATAGATCATATTTTTCGTTCTGCTCGTCCGGATGCCAATGAATTTCGGATTCGAAAAACGTGGTCTGTCCCCGATATGGATCAGTCTTCCAGCAAGACCACGGCGAAGGCGGCGATACCTTCGCCGCGCCCGGCGAAGCCGAGTCGTTCGGTCGTGGTGGCCTTGATATTGACCTGGTCCGCGTTCACCTGCAGGTCGTCGCTTATATACCCGCGCATGGCGCCGATAAACGGTCGCAGGTGCGGTTCCTGCGCCACCACGGTGATGTCCGCGTTCACCAGTCTGCAGCCTTCCTCGATGACCATCGCAATCGTGCTGCGCAGCAGTACGCGGCTGTCGATGTCGCGCCAGGTCGGATCGCTGGATGGAAAATGCTGGCCTATATCACCAAGGCCGGCGGCACCCAGCAGGGCGTCGCACAGTGCGTGCAATACCACGTCACCGTCCGAATGTGCCTCCAGTCCGCGCGGATAGGGAATGATGACGCCGCCGAGCACCAGCGTCCCGCCCGTTTTGAATGCATGCACGTCGATTCCCTGACCGATTCTCATCGCGGTTTCCCCGCCTCCAGGTAAAAGGCCGCCAGCGCGAGGTCGTCCGGCAGGGTGATCTTGATGTTGTCGCGCTGTCCCTGCACCATACGCGGCGCAAAGCCGGCGCGTTCCATGGCGGATGCCTCGTCCGTGACCGGCACCTGCATGTCGATGGCATCGGTCAGCGCGGCACGCAGCAGGTCGAGGCGAAACAGTTGCGGCGTCAGCGCGTGCCACAGGCCATCGCGTTCGACCGTCCGTGTGATGCGCTGACCGCGATCCACCCGCTTCATGGTGTCGGTCACCGGCACGCCCAGCAGCCCGCCGTTCACGTCGTCACCCACGCATTCTATCAGCCGCCTGATGTCGTCCAGGCGCAGGCAGGGACGCGCGGCATCGTGCACCAGCACCCGGTCGTGCGGGTGCGCGCGCACGGCGAGCTGCTGCAGGGCATTGAGAACCGAGTGGCTGCGTTGCGCCCCCCCCGCGACGCTGACGAGCGGACGGTCGCGGTAGCGCCGGCCGATCTCCTCCCAGCGCGTATCGTCGTGTGCGACCGCCACCACGATACCGGTCAGCTCCGTACAGGCCAGCAGTATATCCAGGGTGTGTTCGAGCACGGTCTTTCCCGCCACCGGCAGGTATTGTTTGGGCAAGTCCGCATCCATGCGCGTGCCGGCGCCGGCGGCCGGTACCACGGCCCAGCATTGCGTAGCGCGTTGCGAAGCGGACGTCACGGGCCGTCACAGGCCGGCGCCGGGTGGCAACAGGGGGGCCGGTGGCTGGGGGTTGAACATCATCATCCCTACTCCACGATCTGGTAGAAGGTTTCCCCTTCCTTGATCATGCCGAGATCCTCGCGTGCACGTTCCTCGATTGCGTCCAGTCCCTGCTGGAGGTCGAGCACCTCGGCGTCGAGTGCGTCGTTGCGCTCGCGCAGACGCAGGTTCTCGTCGCGCTGTGCCTCGACTTCCCGGTGCAGTTGCCAGACCTCCTGCAGGCTGCCGTCACCAAACCACAGGCGATACTGCAGGTAGCCCAGCAGCAGCAACAGCACGACAACCAGCTTCTTCATCTCGATATGCCCTGGCGCCCGCCGTACTGGCCGCTTGCCCGCACTCAGCCAGCCAGGTGCCGGAAGGCGCTGCGACCGGCGTAGCGGCCCCGGCTGGCAAATTCGTCCTCGATGCGCATCGGTTGATGGTACTTGGCGACGCGGTCGGAACGCGACATGGAACCGCTCTTGCTCCGCGCGGCGGCATTACCCGCCGCGACCTCCGCGATGCTGACGTCCTGCGTCTCACCCGGGCGGCGGGGGAACCCGGTACCGTAACTGGCCCCGCTGGCCATGCGCAGCGTCGTGTTGACGCTCGCGACGGCGTGCCTGACGCCCTTGCCGCCGATACACTGCCCGGCGCCATCCCGCAGTTCCACCGCCTCGCGCGAACCGGTCGATGCGCCGGGCGGCAGTGCGCTGCGTCCAGCCACGCCCGCGGCCAGTATCACCGCCGGCTCCATCGTGGGCTTGCCGCGCGAGCCGCTGATCCCGTGCCCGGTCGCTCCAGTGATTCCTGACATCTTATCTCCGTTAATCAGTATGTTGATACATTTTCACAGAAATATGATCAACTACTGCAGCAAGTCGGTTTCCGCGAGTGCCCCGGCCTTGACGACGGCGTCCAGGGCCTGCAGGGTAGCCAGCAGCTCGCGCATCTGCCCGAGCGGCCAGGCATTCGGACCGTCGCTCAGGGCCAGCGACGGTTCCGGGTGGGTTTCCATGAACAGGCCCGAAATCCCCGTGGCAACGGCGGCGCGTGCCAGCACCGGCACGAACTCGCGCTGTCCACCGGAGCGGTCGCCCTGACCGCCGGGCAGCTGCACCGAGTGCGTGGCATCGAACACCACCGGCACGCCGGTGTTGCGCATCACGGCCAGCGCACGCATGTCGGACACCAGGTTGTTGTAGCCGAACGAGACGCCGCGTTCACAGACCATGATCTGCCGGTTGCCGGTGGCCAGCGCCTTGTCGACGACATTCGACATGTCCCACGGAGACAGGAACTGGCCCTTCTTGATGTTTACCGGTTTACCCTGGCGCGCGACGTTCTGGATGAAATTGGTCTGCCGACACAGGAAGGCCGGTGTCTGCAACACGTCCACCACCGCGGCGACCTCGGCCAGCGGAGTATCTTCGTGCACGTCGGTCAGCACCGGCACACCGACCTGTTGCCTGACCGCCTCGAGTATGCGCAGGCCCTCCTCCAGGCCGGGACCGCGGAAGCTCGCATGGGAGGAGCGGTTGGCCTTGTCGAATGAGGACTTGTAGATGAACGGCATGCCGAGCGCCGTGGTGATTTCGTTGAGCACACCGGCCGTGTCGATCGCCAGCTGCTCGCTCTCGATGACGCAGGGACCGGCGAGCAGGAACAGCGGGTGTTCAAGGCCGGCCTCGAAATGGCACAGTTTCATGCTGGCTTGGTGTTCACGGCAACCGGCATTCAGGCATCGGCCTCGGCAACCGGGCGGATCGTTCCGTCCTGTAGCGTGCCGGCCTGGTAGGCCCGTGCCGCCTTCACGAAGCCGGTGAACAGCGGGTGTCCGTCGCGTGGTGTGGAGGTGAATTCGGGATGGAACTGGCAGGCGAAGAACCACGGATGCGTGGCGATCTCCACCACTTCGACCAGACTGCCGTCCAGCGAGGTGCCGGACAGCACCAGGCCATGTGACTCGAGCGCCTCGCGGTAGCGGTTGTTGAACTCGTAACGGTGGCGATGGCGCTCAGTGATGACGTCCCTGCCGTAGGTGCGGTGCGCAAGCGTGCCGGGCAGCAACCGGCATTTCTGGCCGCCCAGGCGCATGGTGCCGCCCAGGTCCGAATCCTCGCTGCGGATTTCATGGCCGCCGTCCTCGCGGCTCCACTCGGTGATCAGGGCGATGACCGGATGACCGGCGGCCTTCCTGAACTCGGTGGAATGCGCGCCCTCCAGGCCGGCGACATGTCGCGCGTACTCGATGACGGCGACCTGCATGCCGAGACAGATGCCGAGATAGGGAATCCCGTGCTCGCGCGCATAGCGCACGGCCTCGATCTTGCCTTCAACGCCGCGCTCGCCGAATCCGCCCGGCACCAGGACCGCCGCGGCGCCCGCGAGCACGCCGGTGCCGTTGAGTTCGATACTCTCGGAATCCACGTAGCGGATGTCGACCCTGCAGCGTGCATGGATGCCGGCGTGCACGAGCGCCTCGGACAGCGACTTGTACGATTCGGTCAGGTCGATGTACTTGCCGACCATGGCGATGGTGACCTCGGCCTCGTGCTGCTCGATACCGTGCACCACCTGCTGCCACTCGTGCAGGTCGGCCGGCCCGCAGTCGATGTGCATCTTCTCGACCACGATATCGTCGAGCTGCTGCTCGTGCAGCAGCAGCGGGATCTTGTAGATGCTGTCGACGTCGACGGCGGAGATCACCGCGCGCTCCTCGACATTGGTGAACAGCGCCACCTTGCGTCGCTCGGACGGCGGCAACGGCCGGTCGGAGCGGCACAGCAGGATGTCCGGCTGGATTCCGATGGAACGCAGTTCCTTGACCGAGTGCTGGGTCGGCTTGGTCTTTATCTCTCCGGAAGCGGCGATGTAGGGTACCAGGGTCAGGTGCATGAACAGCGCGCGTTCGTGTCCGAGTTCGACACCCATCTGGCGGATCGCCTCCAGAAACGGCAGCGATTCGATGTCGCCGACGGTGCCGCCGATCTCGACCATGGCGATATCGGCGTCTCCGGCGCCCTTGTGAATGCTGCGCTTGATCTCGTCGGTGATGTGCGGGATTACCTGCACGGTGGCGCCGAGGTAATCGCCCCGCCGCTCCTTGCGAATCACGCTCTCGTAGATCTGGCCGGTGGTGAAGTTGTTGTCCTTCGTCATGGTGGTACGGACGAAACGTTCATAATGGCCGAGATCGAGATCGGTCTCCGCACCGTCGTTGGTGACGAATACCTCGCCGTGCTGGAACGGGCTCATGGTGCCCGGATCGACGTTGATGTAGGGATCCAGTTTCAGCAGCGTCACATTGAGTCCGCGGGTTTCCAGCAGGGTGCCCAGCGAGGCCGATGCGATACCTTTGCCCAATGAGGACACCACACCGCCGGTGATGAAGATGAAACGGGTCATCGAATACCTGGAGTCGGGGTGCGACACGCGTGCCGCAGGACGGGAGTCAACGTTACCAGATTGGCACGGGCACCTCAATTACCCGGACGGTCAGTCAGGGGGCCGGCGCCCGGTCATCCCAGCGGATCAGTACACCGGGCTCGCCGGGTCCGGCCTGAAACGGTTCACAGACCCACAAACCGGCGACGGCCGCGAGCCGGTCGTCGACATAGATCAGGGGAATTCGCGTGCGTTGCCAGGGCGGGATGCCCTGTTCCTGGAACAGCTTCTTCAGTGCATGATGCCGGCCGCGCCCGACCGGTGCACAGCGCTCGCCGCCGCGGCGCCAGCCCACGCCCACGCCGCCGCTGCCGATGGCGGAGCACCCGATACCCTGCCCCGAACATCGCTGTGCACTGAGCACGCTGCCATCGGGCAATTCGAGCGGTCGCCCCAGTGACCAGGCCAGGCGCCGCGCCGGATCCGGCACTGGCCGCCGGCGCAGCAGGTAGAGTGCGTCACGGTAGCGGCGCAACTCGCAACCGCCCCAGTGTACGCAGGGCTGCGCATCCGGCCGGCTGCCGGCCACATCCTGCAGGATGCGCTCCAGCACGGCGGTCGAGGGCGTCGTGCCGGACAGCTGCCTGAGCCAGCCGCGCACGGCGTTGCGCTGCCGGATCACGGGCAGAGCGGCGAGAACCGGCAGGCAGAGCTGGTTCGCGGCCGCGCCCGCCGCGGCCTGCAGGTCCTGCTGCGCGATGCCGTCCAGCAGTGCGGCCGCAGCGGCCTGGTGGGCCGCGCTGCGGGCCAGGCTCCTGGATACGGCCGGCCAGCGCGCACGCAGCGCGGGCAGCACCCGGTGGCGCAGGTAATTGCGGTCGAATCCGGTATCGAAATTGCTCGGGTCTTCCACCCATTCCAGCCGCTGCCGTTCGGCATAGGCGCGCAGCGCGTCGCGCCCCACGTCCAGCAGCGGCCGCAGGCGGCCCCCCGCGCCGAAGCGGTCGCAGGCCGGCATCGCGGCCAGGCCATGAACGCCGCCGCCACGCAACAGCGCCAGCAACAGGGTCTCGGCCTGGTCGTCCCGGTGCTGCGCCGTGAGCAGGCAGTGCCCGGCCGGCAGCCACGCGGCCAGCGCGGCATAGCGCGCGGCGCGCGCCGCGGCCTCCGGACTGTCGCCCGGACCGGCGCGCGCGTCCACGCTCAGTCCGGTATAGGCGAGTCCCAGCGCCCCGCACACCGCCGCGCACCGTGCATCCCAGCGCGCCGCCTCCGGTTGCAGGCCGTGATTCACGTGCACCGCACCGACGCTCACCGGAAGACGATCGCGCAGGCCGGCCATGGCATGTAGCAGCACGTGCGAATCCATGCCGCCACTGAAGGCGACCTGATAACCGGCCGGCGGCGGGAATTGCTGCAGCCGGTGCAGGAGTGACAGGGGGGAAAACGTCATGATGGACGAGGCGCGCTTGCGCGCAGGGTCACCGGCGGCAGGCGCGCAGACCGCATGGTGGCGGCATCAGCGCTCGCTGAATTGTCCGTAGGCCATCAGGCGCTTGTACCGTTGCTCGATGAGCTTGTCCAGCGCTTTGCCGCCCAGCTTGCGCAGCGATTCGACCAGTACCTTCCGGATATTTTCTGCCGCACCGTCCACGTCGCGGTGCGCGCCGCCCAGCGGCTCCTTGATGACCTTGTCAACCAGACCCAGCTCGCTGAGCCGGGCCGAGGTGATACCGAGTGCCTCCGCGGCATCCGCCGCCTTCTCGGCGCTCTTCCACAGGATCGAGGCACAACCCTCGGGCGAGATCACCGAGTAGGTGCTGAACTCCAGCATCAGGGTCAGGTCACCCACGCCGATCGCCAGTGCGCCGCCCGAGCCGCCCTCGCCGATCACGGTACAGATGATCGGCGTGCGCAGGCGCGCCATCACCATCAGGTTGCGCGCAATCGCCTCGCTCTGGCCGCGTTCCTCGGCACCGATGCCGGGATAGGCGCCCGGCGTGTCAATGAAGGTCAGCACCGGCAGGCCGAAGCGCTCCGCCATCTGCATCAGCCGCAGCGCCTTGCGGTAGCCTTCGGGGCGCGGCATGCCGAAGTTGCGCTGCAGCTTTTCCTTGGTATCGCGTCCCTTCTGCTGGCCGATCACCATCACCGGCATCCCTTCGAGACGCGCGAGACCACCGACGATGGCATTGTCGTCGCCATAATGCCGGTCACCGTGCAATTCCTCGAAATCGGTGAACAGCCGCACAATGTAGTCCATGGTATACGGGCGCTGCGGGTGACGCGCCAGCTGCGAGATCTGCCAGGACGACAGGCCGGCGAAGATCGATTCGGTCAACTCGCGGCTCTTCGCCTTGAGCTTCTCGACTTCCTCCGTGATATTGATATCGGTATCGCCACTGACATAATGCAGCTCGTCGATCTTCGCCTCCAGCTCGGCGATCGGCTGCTCGAATTCGAGAAAATTGAGGTTCATCAGGCGGTCCGGGAAAGTTTCGAACGAGCGACTAAGGTAACGTTTCCGTCACGGTGAGACAAGTCGGCCACCTTACGTGTATTCCACCAGCACGCTGTCCCTGCCGGCGAGTTCCCGCAGGCGATGCAGCAGCTCGTCGGTGGGGTGTACGGCCCACTCCGCGCCCAGCGCCAGGCGCGCACGGGCCGCACCACCGGTGTAATCGATGCACACGCGACAATGCCCCTGGCGGAATGGCTGCAGGATATCGGCGAGACTGCCCGCAAAACCGTTGCCGTTCCGCGTGGACTCGAGCCCCACCACCAGACGCCGGGCGAACAGCTCGCGTGCCTGATTGATGTCATAGATGTTTTGCGCCGTCACCTGGTTGCCGCCGGTATAGTCATCGGGACCGAAGCCGCCCTGGATAACCAGCACCTTGTCCTTGCCCAGCAGTGCCTGGTACTTCTCGAACACCTCCGGGAACACGCGCACGTCGAGCCGGGCGGTATTGTCGTCCAGCGTCAGGAAGGCGATCCGCCCGCCGCGCTGGGTCTTGCGTACGCGCATGTTCATCACCAGCCCGGCGATGGTGACCGCACGATCGCCCGAGCCCGGCCGCCCGGGACGGCCGGTGGGGGATGTCGGCATGGCGGCGCAGACCTGCTCCAGACCGGCCAGCTTGCCGCTCACGATGTGGGCCAGTTCCTGGGCATAGCGCGTGATGGGGTGGCCGGTAAGATACAGCCCCAGCGCGTCCATCTCACCCTGCAGGCGTTGCTCCTCCTCCCACTCCGGCAGCACCGCTCGCGCCGCCGGGGGCGCCGGGACCGCCGCGGCGGACTCGCCGAACAGGTCGTTCTGTCCGGTATCCAGGTCGCGGCTGCGCTGTTCCGCCAGTTTCAGGGCCTGGGTGATGTTCGCGGTGTGCGAGGCGCGCGTCTCGCCCATCGAGTCGAGCGCGCCGGCGCGAATCAGCGCATCGATCACGCGCCGGTTAAGCCGGCTGCGGTCGATCCGCTGGCAGAAATCGAACAGGTCGGCAAAGGCACCGCCGTGCGCGCGCTCGGCCAGCATGCCCTCGATGGCGGCCTGACCGACGCCCTTGATGGCACCCAGCCCGTATACGATGGTGTCCTCCGAGCGCACGGTGAAGTGATGGTCGGAAAGGTTCACGTCCGGCGGCACGACCTTCAGCTTCATGTCGCGGCACTCGGCGATGAGGTGCACCACCTTGTCGGTGTTGTCCATGTCCGCCGACAGCACCGCGGCCATGAAGGCCGCGGGATGGTGGGCCTTCAACCAGGCGGTCTGGTAGGAGATCAACGCATAGGCGGCGGAGTGGCTCTTGTTGAAGCCGTAACCGGCGAACTTCTCCATCAGGTCGAAGATATAGGCGGCGACCTCCCCGTCCACGCCGCGCGCGCGTGCGCCTTCCTGGAAAATCGAGCGCTGCTTGGCCATTTCCTCGGGTTTCTTCTTGCCCATCGCACGGCGCAGCATGTCCGCGCCACCCAGCGTATAGCCCGCCAGCACTTGCGCGATCTGCATCACCTGTTCCTGGTAGAGGATGATGCCGTAGGTCGGTTTCAGGATGGGCACCAGGTCCGGGTGGGGGTAGCGGATCTCGGCCCCGTGCTTGCGCGCGATGAAATCGTCGACCATGCCGGACTGCAGCGGCCCGGGGCGGAACAACGCCACCAGTGCGACGATGTCCTCGAAGCTGTCCGGCTGCAGGCGCCGTATCAGGTCTTTCATGCCGGACGATTCCAGCTGGAACACCGCGGTCGTGGTCGAAGCCTTCAACAGCGCGAAGGTCTTCGCATCGTCCAGCGGCAGACTGTTGATGTCGATCGGCGGCCGGCCTGATGCACCGAGCCGGCCGTTGATGGTCGAGAGCGCCCAGTCGATGATGGTCAGCGTGCGCAGCCCGAGGAAGTCGAATTTCACCAGGCCGACCGCTTCCACGTCGTCCTTGTCGAACTGGCTGACGACCGCGTCGCCACCCTGCTCGCAGTACAACGGGGTGAAGTCGGTCAACTGCGAGGGTGCGATGACCACGCCGCCGGCGTGCTTGCCGGCGTTGCGCGCCAGCCCTTCCAGCGAACGCGCCAGGTCGATCACCGCCTGAACGTCCTCGTCGCCGTCGTACAGTTCCGCCAGCTGCGGCTCCTGATCCAGCGCCTTGTCGAGCGTCATGCCGATCTCGAACGGAATCAGCTTGGCGATGCGGTCGGTGAAACCGAAGGGATGACCGAGCACGCGGCCGACATCGCGCACCACCGCCTTCGCCGCCATCGTACCGTAGGTGATGATCTGCGAAACCTTTTCGCGCCCGTAACGCCCGGCGACGTAGTCAATGACGCGGTCGCGTCCATCCATGCAGAAGTCGACGTCGAAGTCCGGCATGGATACGCGCTCCGGGTTCAGGAAGCGCTCGAACAGCAGATCGTAGCGCAGCGGATCGAGGTCGGTGATGGTGAGCGCATAGGCGACCAGTGAACCGGCGCCTGAGCCGCGTCCCGGTCCGACCGGTATGCCGTTCCCCTTGGCCCACGTGATGAAATCCGCGACGATCAGGAAATAGCCGGGAAACCCCATCTCCAGTATCACGTCGATTTCCAGGGCGAGCCGGTCGTGATAACGTCGTCTCACGGCGTCGAAATCCGGGCTGTCTGGGTCGAAAAGCTGCTGCAGGCGTTTTTCCAGCCCATCTTCCGCCTGCATGCGGAAGAATGCCGCCATGTCAGTGCCGGCCGGCGTCGGGAAGTCCGGCAGGTAGTTCCTGCCGAACTCGAGTTCCAGGTTGCAGCGGCGTGCGATCTCAACCGTGTTTTCCAGCGCCTCGGGGATATCCTCGAACAGGACCCGCATCTCCTGCGGGGTTCGCAGGTACAGCTGCTCGGTGAAGTTCCTGGAGCGGCGCGGATCGTCCAGGGTGCGACCTTCGTTGATGCATACCCGCGCCTCGTGCGCGATGAAGTCGGATGCCTCCAGGAAGTGCACGTCGTTGGTGGCTACCACCGGTACATCGTGCGCCGCCGCCAGGTCGACGGCCTGGTGCAGATAGTCTTCCTCGCCGGGCCGGCCGGTGCGCTGCAGCTCGAGGTAGAAACTGTCCGGGAACAGCCGTTGCCAGGCCGCAAGCGACTGCTCGGCGACATCCCGCCGCTTTGCAAGCAGGGCCCGCCCGATATCGCCCGCGACGCCGCCGGACAGTGCGATCAGCCCGTCCGTGCAGCCGTCGAACCAGTCCGGTTCCAGTACCGGCATGCCGCGTTGCTGACCCTGTGTGTAGGCGCGCGACACCAGGCGGGTGAGATTCAGGTAGCCGTCACGCGACCGGCACAGCAGCACCAGGCGCGCGGGTTGTTCGCCGGCGGCATCGGCCACCCACAGGTCCACGCCGACGATCGGTTTCACGCCCGCCGCCATCGCGGCGCGGTAGAATTTCACCATGGAAAACAGGTTGCACTGGTCCGTGACCGCCACTGCCGGCATGCCGGCCCCGGCGACACGCTTCACCAGCGGCTTGATGCGAACGGTACCGTTGACCAGCGAATATTCCGTGTGGACGTGGAGGTGGACAAAGGCAGGTTGCATGGTGGAAAAAAGTGTCCGATTTTAACCGGCCGGTTGCAAGCCGGAACGTTATTGGGAAAGTGAATTAAATATTTTATATAACTTGCTATTTTATATATAGAATAATTCACGGAACCACAAAAACCGCATGACCTCCCCGGCCACACTCCGCCCTGGGCACGGGATCGTCTTCATTATCAGTGAGTTCAGGTCGATACAGCTTGCAATACATCAAGGGCGTACCTCCAACATGCTCATGCCTACAGCCCAACCCGAACACCTGCGCAGCGCATTCGATGCCGAAGAGCTGAGCGCATTCTCGCGCAGCATGGCGGACCTGCACTGGCTGCTGCTGATCCTGGTGCTGGCCTATTACTTCATGCCGACCGGACCGCTTACCTCCACGGATGCCGTCATCATGGCGCTGGTATCCTATACCGCCTTCGTGCTGGTATTCCGCTACATGAACACCCGCGCCCATGACACCCGCATCGGACTGGTGGTGGAAACCTGGGCGATGATCGTGTTCATCACGGTCGTGCTGCAGCATACCGGCTACATCGAAAGCCCGCTGCTCAACCTGTACCTGCTGGTCAGCATCGCCAGCGCGATCACCCTGGGCATGGCCATGACCGCGCTGCAGGTACTGCTGATCGCCAGCTGCTATCTCTACCTGGGCTTTCAGCAGTTCTCCACCGACATGTTCTCGGCGCATGTCTTCACCCTGATCATGGCCAAGTTCTCTCCCTTCCTGCTGGTCGCCGGCGTCACCTCGATGCTCGCCGCGGACATCCTCGCTGCCAAGCGCAGGATAACGCTGCTGTCCCGAACCGATGAGCTGACCGGCCTGCTCAACTGGCGCGCCTTCAACACGATCCTGAAACGGGAGGTCGCCCACGCAGCGCGCTATAAACAGCCGGTGACACTGGCCCTGCTCGACGTGGACGGGTTCAGACAATTCCACGATCACTACGGACATGTCACCGGCAGCCAACTGATCCAGTCCGTGGCGAACGCCCTGCAGCGCTGTGTGCGCGCATCGGACGTGCTGGCCCGCTTTGGCGACGACAAATTCGTCGTACTCATGCCCAACACCGGCATTGACGATGCACGCAGATACGTAGAGCGTATCCATTTCACCGTCACCAACACGACCCTCAGCGTCAATGGACAATGTATTGCCGCCAGCGCCAGCATCGGCCTGGCCAGTTATCCGGGTGGTGTCGACCGGCCACAAGCACTGCTGGAAAAGGCCGACCTGGCCCTGTACAGCAGCAAGCGATATGGCGAGAACCGCATCACGAACTACGTGCAGGAGCTGGAAGCCGTCCCGTTCGTCACCTGACCCGGTCCCGTCGCGTGCAGCGCCTGACCGGTGCGTAGGAACGCCGGTGCTGGGGGCACGGTCCCAGCGCCGCCAGCGCCTCGAGGTGCGCCTTGACGGGATAGCCCTTGTGTTGCGCCAGGCCGTAGCCCGGGAAGCGCGCGTCCAGCTCGATCATCTCCCGGTCCCGGCTGACCTTGGCGATGATGGAAGCGGCGCTGATGACCGGTACGCGGCTGTCGCCCTTGACGATGGCGCGGACCGGACAGCGCAGCACCGGACAGCGATCGCCGTCCACCAATACCTGCTCGGCAACGGGCTGCAGCGCGGCGACGGCACGTTGCATCGCCAGCATTGTCGCCTGCAGGATATTGATGCGGTCGATTTCCGCGGCCTCGGCGCGCCCCACCGCCCACGCCAGTGCACGGTGCACGATCTCGTCATACAGCCGTTCCCGGCGGCCAGGGCTCAGTTGCTTGGAATCACGCAATCCGGCGACCGGCCGCTTCGGGTCGAGAATGACCGCCGCGGCGATTACCGGCCCGGCCAGGGGTCCGCGTCCGGCCTCGTCGACACCGGCCACCCGTGCCGATGGCGCGTACGTTTCATTGTCCATCGCAGTCTCCGCGACCGACCAGTTGCAGCACGGCAGCTGCCGCACTGCCACTGGCATCGCGGCGCAGCTCGGCGTGCAATCCGGCGAACGCACGCGTCTGTCCCTGCACCCGCGCCGGATTGCCCAGCAGGTCCAGCACCTCGCGGCCAAGGTTCTCCGCGCTGGCCTCGTGCTGGATGAGTTCGGTGACCAGCGGCCGCCCGGCCAGCAGGTTGGGTAGCGAGTAGAACGGCGTCCTGACCAGTCGTCGTGCCAGCCGGTAGGTCAGTGCCGACAGGCGGTAGGCCACCACCATCGGGCGTTTCAGCAGCATGCATTCCAGCGTCGCTGTACCCGAGGCCAGCATGACCGCGTCGGCCGCGGCCATGGCTTCCAGTCCCCGTCCTGCCAGCAGCGTGACCGGCAGCGTATCGCCGACCGCCTCCAGCACCGCCTCGAACGCGGCACGGCATCCGTCGCTGGCTAGCGGGACGATGAACTCCAGGTCTTCACGGCGTGCATGACACCAGGCCGCGGCCTCGAGAAACGGTTTCGCCAGGCGCCTGACCTCGCTGACACGGCTGCCCGGCAGCAACGCAACCAGCGGGCCGGCCGGCGCGATACCGAGCCACTCGCGCGCCGTATCCCGGTCGACGTCGTCGGCAATCTGGTCCGCCAGCGGGTGCCCGACAAAGCGCGCCGGGACCTGCCGCTCGTGGTAGAAACGCGCCTCGAAGGGGAACAGGGTGAGCATGCAGTCCACGCTCGCGGCGATCTTGTGCACGCGGTAGCGGCGCCAGGCCCACACCGACGGGCTGACATAGTGCAGCGTCCGGATGCCGGCACGCTTGAGCGTGCGCTCCAGCCCCAGGTTGAAATCCGGCGCGTCCACGCCGATGAACAGGTCGGGCGGCCGCGCACGGAAATGGCGCCGCAGTGCACGGCGCATGGCGATCAGCCCCGGCAGGTGGGCGAGCACCTCGGTCAGGCCCATCACGGACAGGCGCTCCATCGGAAACAGGGTGTGACAGCCCACCGCCTGCATGCGCGGGCCGGCGACACCCTCGAACACGATGTCCGGGATGCGTTCGCGGAGCGCGGCGATCAGGCCCGCCGCGATCGTGTCGCCGGAGGCCTCGCCTGCGACTATGCCGATCCGCAGCGGCATCGGCTAGGGACGTGTTCGCGGCGGGATCGGCATGGACCGGACTGGCGTCTAGCGGGTGATGCCGCGCGTCTGGTTTTCCAGGAAACGGACCAGCACCTCCAGCTCGGGGCTGTCACCGCCCTGCGACCTGAGCTGCGTAATGGCATCCTGGAGGGAACGGTTTTCACGGTAGATCGTCTTGTAGGCCTGCTTGAGCAGACGGCGCACGACCTCGGGGAAGCCGCGTCGCCGCAGCCCTTCCATGTTCAGCCCGTGCGCGCGCGCAGGCATGCCGCCGACCGTCACGTACGGCGGCACGTCCATGCTGATGCCGCTGGCGAACGCGGTGAGGGCGTGCGCGCCGATGTGGCAGAACTGGTGCACCAGCGTGAAGCCGCCGAGGATGGCGTAGTCGTCGATGTGGACATGACCGGCCAGCGAGGCGTTGTTGGCGAAGATGGTCTGGTTGCCGATCTGGCAATCGTGCGCGATGTGCACATAGGCCATGATCCAGTTGTCGTCGCCGATGCGCGTGACACCGGCATCCTGTACCGTGCCGCGGTTGAAGGTGACAAACTCGCGAATGGTGTTGCGATCGCCGATCTCCAGCCAGGTCTCCTCACCCCCGTATTTCTTGTCCTGGGGCGGCGCGCCGAGAGAGGCGAACTGGAAGATCCGGTTATCCCTGCCGATGCGCGTCGGTCCTTCGATAACGACATGTGGACCGATCCACGTGCCTGCACCGATGCTCACCTTCGAGCCGATCACCGTGTAGGGACCTACACTGACATTTGCGGCAAGCTCCGCGCCCGGATCGATGACGGCACGGCTGTCAATCAAGGCCCGATTTCCTGTTCGGTGCACATGATTTCCGCACTTGCGACCAGGTTGCCGTCGACGCGGGCGTCGCAGTCGAACACCCAGATGCCGCGCCGGGAACGCAACAGCTTGGCGCGCAGCACCAGCCGGTCACCCGGCCCGACCGGACGCTTGAAGCGCGCCTTGTCCATGCCGACCAGGTAGTACAGGCTTTCGCGTCGCGCGCCGTAGTCGACCGTCTTGAACGCCAGCAGGCCGGTCGCCTGTGCCATGGCCTCGAGTATCAGCACCCCGGGCATGATCGGACGCTGGGGGAAATGTCCCTGGAAAAAGGGTTCGTTGTAGGTGACGTTCTTGTAGCCGACCAGCGATTCACCGGCATTGAACTCGGTGACGCGGTCGATCAGCAGGAACGGATACCTGTGTGGCAGGTGTTGCAGGATCTCGTTGATGTCCATGGAAATGTGCCCGGATGGTGTGGTCATGCAGAAGTCATAAGGTCTCTTTCAGGCACTCAATCTCGTCCTTCTCGCCTGCCGTCGCGGGCGGCAAGCTCACGTTCCAGGGCCTGCAGCCTGCGCGCGAGCCGGTCGAGTTGCCTGAAACGCGCGTAGTTCCTGTTCCAGCTGGTGTTGTCCTGCGCCGGCACGCCCGAGGAATAGACGCCCGCTTCGGTGATCGACCGGGTGACCATGGTCATGCCGGTAATCACTACATTGTCGGCGATCTCGAGGTGACCGACGATGCCCGCACCGCCGCCGATCATGCAGTGACTGCCGATCTTCGCGCTGCCCGAGATCCCGACACAACCGGCAACCGCGGTGTGCGCGCCGATGTGCACATTATGAGCAACCTGTATCTGATTATCGAGCCTGACACCGTCTTCCAGCACGGTGTCCTCCAGGGCGCCGCGGTCGACCGTGGTGTTCGCGCCGATCCCGACGTCGTCGCCGATCCGGACGCCGCCCAGTTGCGGGACATCCAGCCATCTGCCGTCCTCCATGGCCAGTCCGAAGCCGTCGCTGCCGATGACGGCCCCCGGCTGGATTACCGCACGTTCGCCGATGCTGACGTCATGACAGACGACCACATTCGGTGACAGGCGGCTGTGCGCGCCGATGCGGCAGCCGGCACCGATAAAGCAGTTGCCGGCAAGCTGCACGCCGGCCCCGATGCGGACACCGCTTTCGATGATGCAGTGCGGTCCGACCCAGGCCGTCGCATCGATCTGGCAGTCCGGCCCGAGCGTCGCCGTCGGGTGTATGCCACTGCGATCGGGCGCACGCGGCACGATCAGCGCGGCGGCGCGCGCATAGGTCGCGTAGGGATTCGCCGTCACCAGCGCGGCGACGGGACATTCATCCGCATGTTTCGCATCCAGTACTACGGCCCCGGCACGCGTTCCGGAAAGGTGCTTCCGGTAAGCCGTGTTGGCAAGGAATGCGAGATCATCCGCACCGGCGTTCCGCAGCGTGGCGACCCCCGTGATCCGGGACGACGGACTGCCTCCCTGCAACACCGCCCCGAGGCGCTCAGCCAGCTCGCCGAGGGTTATCGCCATGTACGAGGATCCGCCGCTGCGTGCCGATACTACTTGGCCTCCGAGAGCTTCTTCAGGACTTGGTCGGTAATATCCACGCGCGGGCTCGCAAACATCACGCCCTGCGCGATGATGAGATCGTATTTCTCTTCCTTCGCCAGCGTCTCGATAACGTTGCCGATCTCGACATTGACCTGCTTGAGTATCTCGTTCTTGCGAATGTTGAGGTCATCGCGGAACTCATCCTGCGAGCGCTTCAGCTCGCGGCGCTTGCTGAGAATCTCGCGTTCCTTGCCGCTGCGCTCCGTCTCGCTCATCACCGCGCCATTGGTGGACAACTCCTCCTCCATCTTGGCGATCTTGCGCTGCAGTGCGACCAGTTCCTTTTCACGCGATGAAAACTCGGCATCGATCTTGCCCTGCGCGGATACGATCTGCGGTGCGTTCTCGCTCAGCTTGGCGAGGTCGACAAAACCGATCTTGAGTTCGGCGCGCGCGGCGCCGGCAAACAGCGCCATGGCGACGATTGAAATCACAAGCGGTACGGTAATCTTGAAGGTTTTCACATCGAGTCTCCATCATGGTTGTATGGTAATCAGAAGAAGGTTCCCACCGTGAACTGGAAGAGCTGCTTTTCGTCACCGCGCTTGGATTTCAGCGGGACGCCCAGACTCACCGATATCGGACCCAGCGGTGATGACCACAGGCCCGCCAGACCGACAGAATACCTGAATTCGCCGGTATCAAATGCACTGATATTCTTGAAGACGTTACCGGCATCCAGGAATGCGCTCAACCGCGTGCCGCTGCTGGTTTCGAGAAACGGCACGGGAAAGACCATTTCCATGTTGAATACGGTGAGGAATGCGCCGCCGATCGCATTGTTATTGGAATCTCTCGGCCCCAGGGTGTTGTCCTGGAAACCGCGCACCGAACGGATTCCTCCGGCAAAAAAGTTTTCGAAAAACGGCAGGTTATCAAAATCGCCGTAGCCTTCACCATAGGCCAGCCGGCCCTTCAGTCCAAGCGTCAGGTCGCGGGTGAGCGGGAAAAACTGTTGCTGCGTGTAATCCAGCTTGACGTACTCGAGCCCGGAACCGGGGACGGTCGACTCGAGTTCGATGCTTTTCAGTCCACCTTCATCCGGAAACAGGGCCTTGTTGCGCGAATCGTGGCGCCAGCTGGTGGTCAGCACCAGGTCGCCGAATTCGCTGCCGTAGGTGTCCTCGAAATCGGTGACCTCGGCCGGCGAACGGATGTTCGATATCAGTTCGAGACCCTTGTAGCCGACGCTGAACCGGATTGAATCGTATTCGTTGATCGGAATACCGAAATTCACATCCATTCCGCGCGTGTTGGTGCTGTAGTCGGTAATGTTTGCCTGGCTGGCGTCCGTTTCCCGGATGTAGGCACCGAAACCGCGGCTGATACCGTCGATGGTCCAGTACGGATCGACATAGCTGAAACTGTAGACGGTGTTCACCTGGCTGTTGTCGAAGCTGAACGCCACCCGGTTGCCGGTACCCAGAAAATTGTTCTGCTGTATACTCGCATTGAACAGGAATCCGGAGCTCTGCGAGTAACCGACGCCGGCCGTTATGCTGCCGGATGACTGTTCCGTCACGGAGTAGTTGACATCCAGCTGGTCTGCCGTACCCGGCACCGAGGGCGTCTCGACATTCACCTTCTCGAAGAACCCGAGACGATCCAGGCGGGTACGCGACCGCTCGACCTTTTCCGCCGAGTACCACCCGCCTTCCATCTGACGCATCTCCCGGCGCAGCACCTCGTCGCGCGTAGTGTTGTTACCGGCAAAATTGATGCGCCTCACGTACACCCGCTTGCCGGGATCGACGAAAAAACCCAGTGCGACCTGGTTGTTCTGCTCGTCGATCTCCGGAACGGTATTCACGTTCGCGAAGGCGTAGCCCTGGTTACCGAGCAGGGTGCTGATCCGGTCGACCGACTCGGTGACGCGCTTGCGGGAAAAAACATCGCCGGGGTTGATATTGATCAGCGGATAGATCTCTTCAGCCGGCACCACCAGGTCGCCGGACAGCGTCACCACCTTGATGGTGAACTGCTCGCCTTCCGTGATGTTGATGGTGATATAGATGTCCTTCTTGTCGGGCGTGATCGATACCTGCGTCGAATTGATATTGAATTTCAGGTATCCCCGGTCCAGATACCAGGTGCGCAGCACCTCCAGGTCCGCCGACAAGGCCTGCTTGGAGTACTGGTCGCTCTTGGTAAAGGCCGAGAACAGTCGCGGCGTGGTCAGGCTGAACTCCTTCAGCAGCTCCTTGTCACTGAAGCGGTGATTGCCGATGATGTTGATCTGCTTGATGTGCGCAACCCGGCCCTCCGAAATATCGATGCTGATGCCTACCCGGTTGCGTTCCAGCGGGGTAATCGTCGTATCGATCTTCACCGCATATTTCCCGCGGCTGAAATACTGGCGTTGCAGTTCCTGTTCGACCTTCTCCAGCAGGGAGCGGTCGAAAACGCGCCCTTCCGCCAGGCCGATCGTCTTCAGCCCCGACAGCAGCTCATCGGTGTCGAGATCCTGATTACCCTCGATCTTGATGCTGCTGATCGCGGCCCGCTCGCGCACGAAGATCACCAGCACGTTGCCCTCGCGTTCCAGGTAGACATCGTTGAAGAACCCGGTCTTGAACAGCGCGTTGATGGCCGCGACGCTGGTATCGGTATCGATGGTCTGGCCGATCTTGACCGGCAGGTAGTTGAACACCGTGCCCGCGGCGATGCGCTGCAGGCCCTCGACGCGGATATCCTCCACGGTGAACGGTTCGAAGGCATGCGCGGCACCGCTCATCAGCAGCGATAGCAGCAGGATCCGGCACGCCAGGCACAGACGATTCAGAGACAAGGTCATCTTCCCATTCAGTCAATCAGTCGTACCAGATCGTTGTAGAACGCCACCGTCATCAGCATGAGCAGGAGGGCGATGCCGATCTTCTGCCCCGCCAGCTGTGCCGCTTCTGACACCGGGCTGCCCTTGACCAGTTCCACGAGATAGAACAGCAGGTGTCCGCCATCGAGCACCGGTATGGGTAACAGGTTCAGCACACCGAGACTGACGCTGACGACGCCCAGGAAACCCAGGAACGTCGTCAGGCCGAGCGCGGCCGACTCCCCCGCGTACCTGGCAATGCTGATCGGTCCGCTCAGGTTCTCGACCGATGCCTTGCCGGTCAGCATCTTCCACAGGGTTCTCAGCGTCAGGGTAGTGATTTCCCAGGTCTTTCCAAGCGCGGCAGGAAACGCCTCCAGCAGACCGTGGTGCACAACGACGCGCATTGTATCACGCTGATCGCTGTCCGGAAGTCGTACCGACGCGCCGATAAAGCCGTGCGCCGTGCCGTTCTCGGTCACCCTCGAGGGTACCAGTTCGAGCAGGTTCGTCGCACCGTCACGCCGTACTTCGACCTCGATGGCCTGCTCCGGACGTGCACGCACATATTCCACCCAGTCATTCCAGCCGGCGATCGGCGTACCGTCGGCGGCGACGATGCGGTCGCCGCTGCGCAGGCCGGCGCGTTCGGCGGCCTCCCCGCCCACCACCGTATCGATCACGGCGGGCAGCTGCCAGGGCAAGATTCCGAAATTGTGCAGCACACCGCCCTTCTCGAGCAATTCCTCGGAATGCGTCACCTTCGCCGCGATCCGGCGTTCGATGCCGTCCGGTTCGCGTACCTGCAGGTCTATCGCAGCGGGTTCATCGAGACTCGCATCGAGCAGCGCCATGACGGCGCTTTCCCAGGTCGGTGTCGGTTCGTTCCGGACGGCGAGGATTTCGTCGCCGGCGACGATCCCGGCCTGCTCGGCATAGGAGCCGGGGGTGACATCGCCCACCACGGGGCGCAGACCGGGTATGCCGACCACGAACATCAGCCAGTAGGCCGCGATGGCGAACAGGAAATTGAACAACGGCCCGGCGACGACCACGGCGACCCGGGTGGTCACGGGCTGGCGGTTGAAGGCGCGGTCAAGTTCCTCTGGCGCAACCTCGCCTTCACGCTCGTCCAGCATCTTGACGTAACCGCCCAGCGGCAGCGCGGCGACCACGAATTCGCTGCGATCGGCGCCGAAGGTTTTCTTCCAGAGCGGTCTGCCGAAACCGATGGAAAAACGCAGCACCTTGACACCCAGCCTGCGCGCCACCCAGAAGTGCCCGAACTCGTGCACGGTGACCAGCACACCGATGGCGAGGATAAAGGCCAGCAGGGAATACACGACGCTGTTCATCTTGCCACTGTGACCCTCGCGTCGCTGATGAGTTCGGCCGCGCGATCGCGCGCGGCGGCATCATCGGCGAGGATGTCGTCGAGCCGGTCTGCGGCGTGTACCGTGCAGCGTTCGAGCACGTCACGGATCACGCTGGCGATGGCGGTAAACGGCATGCGTCGTTCGAGAAATGCCTGCACGGCCGTTTCATTGGCCGCGTTCAGAATGGCGGGCGCCGTCCCTCCCGCCTGCAGCGCATCGTACGCCAGTGCCAGGCAGGGATAGCGTGCCAGGTCGGGCGCCTCGAACCGCAGCTTGCCGACCGCCGTCAGGTCGAGACTCCCGGCCCCGGAATCGATGCGCTCGGGCCAGCCCAGCGCGTGACTGATTGGGATGCGCATATCCGGGTTGCCGAGCTGCGCCAGCACCGATCCGTCCCGGTACTCGACGAGCGAATGCACCACCGACTGCGGATGCAGCACGACGTCGATCTGTTCCTGCGGCAGACCGAACAGCCGGCTCGCCTCTATGACCTCCAGGCCCTTGTTCATCATGGTGGCCGAATCCACCGAGATCTTGCGGCCCATGACCCAGTTGGGATGTGCACAGGCCTGCTCCGGCGTCACCCCCGCCAGGTTGCCGAGCGGCAGCGTGCGAAACGGTCCACCGGAGGCGGTCAGCAGGATGCGCCGCACACCCGGCGGCGTGTCGCCGGCTACATAGCCGCCGGGCAGGCATTGCAGTATGGCATTGTGCTCGCTGTCGATCGGGAGCAGCGTGGCACCGTGTTCGCGCACCGCCTGCATGAAAAGGTCGCCGGACATCACCAGCGCCTCCTTGTTCGCCAGCAGAACGCGCTTGCCGTGCCGCGCCGCGGACAGCGCGGACAGCAGCCCGGCTGCGCCGACGATGGCCGCCATGACGACATCGACGCTGTCCAGTCCCGCGACACGCGCGAGACCCTCCGCCCCCGACAGCACCTCGACGTCCGGCAGCTCGGTTTCCAGTCGTTCCGCCAGCCGCTGCGCGGCCGCCGCGTCGGCCATGACGGCGTAGTCGGGCCGGTAGCGCACGCACTGTTCGGTGAGCCGCTCGACGCCGGTATTGGCCGTCAGGGCCACGACCCGGAAGCGCTGCGGATGACGCGCCACCACGTCCAGCGTGTTCACACCGATCGAGCCGGTGGAACCGAGTATGGTGATGCCGGCCGGCCGGCGTTTGTTCGCGGTCATTACAGCGCCAGCCACAGGAAGCCGGCGAGGAACACCGGAGCGGCGGCCACCAGGCTGTCGATGCGGTCGAAGATGCCGCCGTGACCCGGAATGAGACTGCCGCTGTCCTTGATACCGCTCTGGCGTTTCATCATGCTCTCCAGCAGATCGCCGACCACCGAGAACAGCATGGCCGGCAGCGCCACCAGCACGAAGCTCAGCGTCCATGACGGTGAGTGGCTGTACCACCAGCTGGCGATGCCGGCGAACAGCAGACTGGCGAGCAGGCCGCCATAGAGTCCCTCACGCGTCTTGCCCGGACTGATCAAGGGTGCCAGCTTGTGCCGCCCCCAGCGGCGTCCGGCAAAATAGGCGCCGCTGTCGGCCAGCCAGATCATCACCAACAGCAGCAGCGTCAGCAGCGGCCCGTTACTGCCGTGCCGGTGCAGAACGACCAGTGCCGCCCAGGGCGGCACGCTGACCAGCGCGCCGGCCAGCAGCTTGAGGACGACACACGGGGTGGAGTTGACGGCACAGCGCTGCGGATGTGTCAGCCAGTAGAGCACGAACAGCCACCAGCAGCCGGCAGCCACCAGCAGGTAGATCACCAGCCGGTCGGGACCGGCCCACCAGGTCAGCGCCAGCAGACCGGCGATCGCCGCGCTGTAGAGCATGCGCGCGGGATAGCCCGACAACGGTACCAGCCGACTCCATTCCCAGCTGGCCGCCACCAGCACCGCACCAAGCAGCGCGGCGAAAGCCGGCGCCGGCAGGCGCAGCACGCCCAGCACGACCAGCGGCACCAGCAGGGCCGCGGAAAGCAGACGCCATTTAAGCACCCCTGAGCTGCTCCACCTGGTCACCGGTACGACCGAAACGCCGTTGCCGGTTGGCATACCAGAGCAACGCCCGATCGAGTTCACCGGCGTCGAACGCCGGCCACAGCAATTCGGTGAAATAGAGTTCCGTGTAGGCCAGCTGCCAGAGCAGGAAATTGCTGATGCGCTGTTCACCACCGGTGCGGATGAACAGGTCCGGCACCGGCAGGTCCGCCGTCGACAGCGTCGCACCGATGTCTTCCGCATCGATCGCATCCGGCGCCAGCTCGCCGGCGGCGACGCGCCGTGCAAGCGTCCTGCATGCCTGAGTGATATCCCACTGGCCGCCGTAATTGGCCGCAATGACCAGCTCGAGGCGGCTGTTCTGTGCGGTCTGCTGTTCCGAGAGGCTGATCAGCTTGCGCAGGTTCTCGGAAAAGGCGGTGCGATCACCGATAAAGCGCAGCCTGACGTTGTTGCGGTCCAGCGCGTCCACCTCTTTCTTGAGCGTGTTCACGAACAGGTCCATGATAAGATTGACCTCCTCGCTGGGGCGGCGCCAGTTTTCGCTGCTGAAGGCGAACAGCGTGAGCGCCCCGATACCCCGGTCGATGCAGGCCTCCACGACTCGCCGCACTGATTTCACGCCCTCGCGATGGCCGATCACGCGCGGCAGCAGACGCGCACGCGCCCACCTGCCGTTACCGTCCATGATGATGGCGATGTGGCGCGGCAGGCTGCCCGGTTTGTCCTGCGGTGATTCCAATTCCATTCCGCTTCTGGATGTCGTCGTATGCTTCTCTACCACCTGACTCGTTCCCGGCCGTGGCCGTCCTCCCGCACGCCGGACATCCGGCGCGTGCAAGTTCCGCCGGCGCTGCTACATGACCATCAGTTCGGATTCCTTCTTCTCCAGCACCTTGTCGACCTCGCCGATGCGCTGATCGGTGAGGCGCTGGATTTCTTCCTGCGCGCGGCGCTCCTGGTCTTCCGAGATCGCCTTTTCCTTGAGCAGATCCTTGAAATCGCCGTTCGCATCGCGACGTATGTTGCGAATCGCCACCTTCGCGGCCTCGCCTTCCTGGCGCACCACCTTGACCAGGTCGCGGCGCGTTTCCTCGGTCAGCGGCGGCATCGGGATGCGGATGACGGTGCCCGCGGTGGCCGGGTTCAAACCAAGGTCGGAACTGAGGATCGCCTTCTCGATCATCTGCACCATCGGTTTCTCCCACGGTGTCACGGTCAGCGTGCGCGCGTCCTCGATGCCGACGTTCGCAACCTGCGATATAGGCACCTCCGAACCGTAATAGTCGACCCGCAGGTGGTCGAGCAGGCTGGGATGCGCGCGTCCGGTGCGGACCTTGCCCAGCGACTGCCTGAGCGCGTCGATACTCTTTGTCATCCGGACGCCCGCGTCCTTGACGATATCCTCGATCATTTACTACCCCTTTGTTACTGAACCAGTGTGCCGATGTCCTCACCGGCAACGATCCGGCCGAACTGGCCGGCCTCGAATATGTTGAATACGCGTAACGGCAGGCCGTGTTCGCTGCACAGTACCAGCGCAGTGGCGTCCATCACCCCGAGCTTCTGCTCCAGCGCGGCGGCGTAGCTGATTCGTTCGTACAGGATGGCATGCGGGTGCGTCACCGGGTCGGCCGAATAGACACCGTTGACCTTGGTTGCCTTCAGCAGCAGGTCGGCGCGGATCTCGATCGCACGCAGACTGGCCGCCGAGTCGGTGGTGAAAAACGGGTTACCGGTACCGGCAGCGAAGATGACCACGCGGCCCGCCTGCAGGTGCCGGATGGCCTGGCGTGCGGTGTAGGATTCACAGACCTGCTCCATGGCCAGCGCCGACATGACCCGGCAGTCGCTGCCGAGCTGTTCGAGTGCATCCTGCATGGCCAGTGCGTTGATGACCGTGGCCAGCATACCCATGTGATCGCCGGCGACGCGGTTCATGCCGCGCGCGGCCAGCCCGGCACCGCGCAGGAGGTTACCGCCGCCGATCACCAGGCCGATCTGCAGGCCGCGGGCAGCCTCGGCCTGGATTTCCCCGGCCAACCGGCTGATGATCGCAGGGTCGATACCGTGCGACCCCTGTCCCATCAGCGCCTCCCCGCTGAGCTTGAGCAGTATGCGCTGGTAAGTCATGTAAATTACCTTTTAAATTCATTCAGATAGCGGGTTTTTCTGGACCGCTCTCCGGCCCGCATTGTCTTACTTTTCAGCGCAGATTGCCATAAAAAACGGGGCCGAACCTCGACCCCGTTTGTGCAGAACGCATGAAATCCTACCGGGGCTACGGCAGATCCGGATCAGCCACCCTTGACCTGCGCCATGACCTCGTCGGCAAAATTTCCGGCCTTCTTCTCTATCCCCTCACCGAGTTCCATGCGTTCGAAACGGCTCACCCGGGCGCCGGACTGTTCCAGCAGCTTGCCGACGGTCAGGTCCGGATCCTTGACGAAACCCTGGCCGAGCAGGGTGATCTCGGAGAGGAACTTGCGAACGCGGCCCTCGATCATCTTTTCGATGATGTTGTCCGGCTTGCCGCTGGCGCGCGCCTGGGCGGTGAAGATCTCGCGTTCACCGGCAACCAGTTCCGGCGGGACCCCGTCCTCGGCCACGCACACCGGGCGCGGGTCATGCGCGGCGATGTGCATCGCCAGGTCCTTGCCCAGCGGGGCATCGCCTCCGGTGAAATCCACCACCACGCCGATGCGCGACCCGTGGCTGTAGGTGGCCAGCGGGCTGGCGCTCTCGACACGCACGAAGCGGCGCACGGTGATGTTCTCGCCGATCCTGGCGATCAGGCCCTTGCGGGCGTCCTCGATGCTGGCGGCGTCATCGTCCGTGAGCGGCAGCGCGAGCAGGGCATCGATGTCCTCCGGGTCATCGGACAGCACGCGCCTGGCGATGGCACCGGCGAATGCCCTGAAATCGTCCTTCTTGGCCACGAAGTCGGTCTCGCAATTGACCTCGACCAGCGCCGCCGTTTTCGCGTCGTCGGAGAGCTCGATGACGACCAGGCCTTCAGCGGCCACGCGGCCGGCCTTCTTGTCGGCCTTCGCGATGCCGGCTTTGCGCAGGGCCTCGACGGCGGCCTCCATGTTGCCCTCGGCCTCGATCAGTGCCTTCTTGCACTCCATCATGCCGGAGCCGGTCCGTTCGCGCAGTTCCTTGACCAGCGCTGCAGTTATAGCCATGTCAAATTCCTCTGTTCAGATCTGTTCGGCAGCCTGTGCTCCGCTACGGCTGTCACTCGCCGGACGTGTCGGATTCGGCCTCTTCCGCCTCTGCCGTGGCCGGCTTCGGGGCAGCCTTTTTCTTGACCGTTACCTTGCTGGCGGCCTTCTTCGGCGCCGCGGTGCGCGCCTTCCTGCGGGACGGCCGGCCGGCACCCTCCTCTTCGAGTTCGACGAACTCGTCTGTGGACTCCGCCACCGCATGGGCCACGCTCAGCTTGCCCGTATTGACCGCATCGGCGGCGCCCTCGACATAGAGCTTGACCGCGCGGATGGCGTCGTCGTTGCCCGGTATGACGTAGTCGATACCATCGATCGAGTTATTGGTGTCGACCACCCCGACCACCGTGATACCGAGTTTCCGCGCCTCGCTGATGGCGATCTTTTCGTATCCGACGTCGACCACGAACATCGCGTCGGGAATGCCGCGCATGTCCTTGATGCCACCCAGGCTGCGTTCCAGTTTCTCCATCTCGCGCGTGAGCATGAGCGCTTCCTTCTTGCTGATCCTGTCGAACGAGCCGTCGCTCGACATGGCCTCCAGCTCCTTCAGCCGCCGGATCGACTGGCGCACGGTCTTGAAGTTGGTGAGCATGCCGCCCAGCCAGCGGTGATTGACGTAGGGCATGCCGCAGCGGAGTGCGTTTTCCAGGACAGTGGACTGCGCCGAGCGCTTGGTGCCGACCATGAGGACGGTGCCACCGTTTGCCACCAGGCTGCTGAGGAAGTTCATCGCCTCGGTAAACAGCGGCAGGGTCTTCTCGAGGTTGATGATATGGATCTTGCCGCGCTCGCCGAAGATATAGGGGGCCATCTTCGGGTTCCAGTAGCGGGTCTGGTGTCCAAAATGCACGCCAGCTTCAAGCATCTGGCGCATGGTGACGTCTGCCATCGCGTACTTCTCCGTATTCAGGGTTGGTCTTGCGGGTACCCGATGCCTGCAACCCGGTGCCGACCTGCGGCTCCCCGGGCACCCTGCAGCATCTTCCGGTACCTGCGTGGATTTTGTTCAGCGTGTCCGGTTCGGACCACTTAACAAGCCCGCCTTTATACCATACACTCCCTGTCACGGCAAACGGCAATACCCGCCGACGTTCCCGTTTTCCACCAGCAAATCAGGACCCTGGATGCCAGTCACCATCAAGACGCCGGACGAGATCGAGAAGATGCGCGTTGCCGGTCGCCTCGCCGGCGAGGTATTGCGGATGATCCGGCCGCACGTGCAACCCGGCATCACCACCGGGGAGCTGGACCGCATCTGCCACGACTACATCGTCAACGACCAGCACGCCATCCCGGCGCCACTCAATTATCGGGGTTTTCCCAAGTCGATCTGCACCTCGGTCAACCACGTGGTGTGTCACGGCATCCCGGGCGACAAGAAGCTGAAGAAGGGCGACATGCTGAACATCGATATCACCGTGATCAAGGACGGCTGGCACGGCGACACCAGCAAGATGTATTTCGTCGGCGAACCGTCCGTGGCCGCACAGCGGCTGGCGCGCATCAGCCATGAATGCATGTGCATCGGCATCGATATGGTCAGGCCCGGGGTGCAGCTGGGAGACATCGGGCATGCGATCCAGACCCACGCCGAATCCAACCACTGCACGATCGTGCGCGAGTACTGCGGCCACGGTATCGGCCGCGAATTCCACGAGGATCCCCAGGTGCTGCACTACGGCAAACCGGGGGCCGGCCTGCGCCTGGAACCCGGCATGACCTTCACCATCGAACCCATGGTCAATGCCGGCCGGCGCCACACCCGGTTGCTGCCGGACGGGTGGACCGTTGTCACCAAGGACCACAGCCTGTCCGCGCAGTGGGAGCACACCATCCTGGTCACGAAGGACGGTCACGAGGTGCTGACCTGCCTGCACGGCGAATCCGTCTAGCGCACATGAACGCTTACCAGACAGCCGCGGCCGACCCCCAGGACTTCGAGTCCTGGTTCAGCCTGGCGCCACTGGGCCAGGCTCACGTGAACAGCACGGCACTGATCGCCGCGTACAAGTCGTGCCTGAGGCACGGGCGCGCGGCGCTCAAGGAACAATTCGATGCCGGGCGCGATACCCACACCCTGCTGCTGGGTCGGTCGTGGCTGGTCGACCAGGTGCTGGTACACGCCTGGCAGCTGTACCTGGGTGACGCCGCCGATGTGCTGGCACTGGCCGCGGTCGGCGGATACGGCCGCAGCGAGCTCATGCCGGGATCCGACATCGACCTCCTGCTGCTGCTGCCGAACGACGCCGGCGCGCGCTACAACGCACAGCTGGAATCACTGCTCACCTTTCTCTGGGACATCGGGCTGGAGGTCGGCCACAGCGTGCGCAGCGTCGACGATTGCGTGGAACAGGCACTGGCCGATATCACCGTCATCACCAACCTGATGGAGGCGCGCTGGCTGGCAGGCTCGCTGGAACTGTTTTTCGAGATGCAGGATGCGACCGAGGCCGACCGGATCTGGAGCAGCAGCGATTTTTTCCGGGCCAAGCACGAGGAACAGCGTGCCCGCTACCAGAAGTACAACGACACGGCCTACAACCTCGAGCCCAACATCAAGGAAGGGCCGGGCGGACTGCGCGACATCCAGATGATCGCCTGGGTGGCCAACCGGCATTTCGGTACCGACTCCCTGGAGAAGCTCGTCGAGCGCCGGTTTCTCACCAGCGCGGAATACCGCACGCTGGTCGAGGGCCGCGAACAGCTCTGGAAGATCCGCTTCATGCTGCACATGCTGACCGGGCGCGGCGAGGATCGCCTGCTGTTCGACTACCAGCGCACCCTGGCCATACAGTTCGGCTACGAGAACGACGCCAACCGTCTCGGGGTCGAGGCGTTCATGCGCCACTATTACCGCACCATCATGACGCTGAGCCGGCTCAACGAGATGCTGCTGCAGCTGTTCTACGAGGACATCCTGTTCCCCGAAGGCCCGGGGGAACCGGTCCAGATCAACTCGCGGTTCCAGTCCCGCCACGGCTTCCTGGAGACCGCCTACCCGACCGTGTTCAGGCACTACCCCCACGCCCTGCTCGAGGTGTTCCTGATCCTGCAGCAGCACCCCGAACTGAAGGGCGTGCGTGCCGACACCATACGCGCCATCCGCGAACACCGCCATCTCATCGACGAGGATTTCCGCAACGACATCCGGGTGCGCAGCCTGTTCATGGAAATCCTGCGCCAGCCGCACGGCGTCACCCGCGCGCTGCACCGCATGAACAACTACGGCGTGCTCGCCCACTACCTGCCGGCGTTCGGCCAGATCGTGGGACTGATGCAGTACGACCTGTTCCACATCTACACGGTCGACGAACACATCCTGACCGTGGTACGCAACCTGCGCCGGTTCACGGTGCAGGAGTTCGCGCTCGAATTACCGTTGTGCAGCCATATCGTGGCCACCATTCCCAAGCCGGAACTGCTCTACCTCGCGGGACTGTTTCACGACATCGCCAAGGGGCGCGGCGGCGACCATTCCGATCTGGGCGCCCGGGATGCCCGCGAGTTCTGCCTGCGCCACGATCTCAGCGAGTATGATGCCGACCTGGTGACATGGCTGGTGGAAAACCACCTGATCATGTCCTTCACCGCGCAACGCCAGGACATCAGCGACCCGGTCGTCGTCAACCGTTTCGCCAAGCGGGTCAGGGACCCGATGCATCTGGACTACCTCTACCTGCTGACGGTCGCCGACATCCGCGGCACCAATCCGAGTCTGTGGAACAGCTGGAAGGACGCCTTGCTGAAGCAGCTGTACTACAATACCCGGCGTGCACTGCACCGCGGTCTTCAGGACCCGATGGAGCGTTCGGAACACATCCAGAAGATTCAGGAGGCCACGCGCGAACTGCTTGGGGCGGGGGCCGGAGATTACACCGCCATCTGGGAGCAGCTCGGCGACGAGTATTTCCTGCGCCACATTCCCTGGCAGGTGGCGCACCATACACGGCTGATCGCCGGACGTGTCGATCCGTCCGCCAGCCTGGTCGATATACAACCGCTGACCGAGCGCGGCGGAACGGAGATCTTCATCTACGCCACGGCCGAGGATGACCTGTTCAGCCGCATCACCGCGGTGCTCGACCAGCTTGGCCTGAACGTGGTGGACGCCGGCATCATCACCACCGAGGACAAGTACGGCCTGCATACCTATCACGTGCTGGAAGAGTCCGGCGAGCCGGTCGTGGAGATTCGGCGCAGCGAGGAAATCCGTGCGGCCCTGCAGGCCGAGATCGGTCACGGCAACCGGGATAACTGGCACGTGACGCGACGCATGCCGCGCCAGTACAAGCATTTCCCCATCGGGACGCATGTCGACTTCAAGCTCGACGAGGTTGATCAACGCACCGTGATGACGCTGATCACGTCAGACCGGCCCGGCCTGCTGTCACGCGTCGGCCGCGCCTTCGCCGATTGCAAGGTGCGTCTGTTCAACGCGCGGATCGCCACCCTGGGTGCGCGCGCGGAAGACGTCTACTACATCACCGACCTCGACAACCGGCCGCTGAGCGAACGGGCACAGCTCGACTGCCTGGAGGAGGCCATCCACAAGTACCTCGACCAGGACAGCGGTCACCGACAGTCCGTATTCCACGTCTAGCACCTGTCTGGCAATCCCGTGCGGGCTTAGCGGACAGGTTCTAGGGCCTGTTCACACTACGCAAATCGTCGCGACGGAGGTCCATTTCGCACCTGACAAGGCGGTGCGAGCGACGTGTACTCGACGTACACCAGCGAGCACCAACGCCGGCAGGTGCGATAGGGACCCCGTCCCTTCGGGTTGCGCCCCAAAACGGGTCAGTCTGCGTTGCTCGTCGTTCATTTAGCACAACTAAACCTCACTCCTCGCGCCTTGTCTGGCCCGTTTTGGCGGCAGCAACGCACCGATCTGTGTAGTGTGAACAGGCCCTAGTGAACACCCCGACGGTTTGGCAGGGCACGGGCGTACGGCGGAACGCCTTCGGGTCTCACCTCACCTCCACCAGCTCGATCGCGTTGCCATCCGGGTCGCGACAGAACAGCGCGCGCCGGCCGGAACGGCTGGGCGTGCAGGCGATGCCCGCCGCCTGCAGCGCGGCGTGTGCCGCATCGAGATCGTCGACCTCGAGCGCCAAGTGATAATCCCGTCCTCCGTGCCGGCCCGCCCTGCCCCGGTCCGCGTCCCCGCATTCCAGCAGGTGCAGCTGCTGGCCCTGCCCGAGTTCCAGCCAGGCGCCCGCACAGGCCAGTGCCGGCCGGTCCGGGCTCACCCGCAGCCCGAGCACGCCGCGGTAGAACGCCAGTGCACGCGCGGTATCCCCGACCAGCACGCTGACGTGGTTCAGGGCCGTGACCCGCATCAGGCGGCCTCGCCGGCGTGGATACGCGCCGCCAGCCACGCGGCGAGCACGATCAGTGTCCCGCCGAACCATTCACGCGCCAGCACGGTCTCGTCGGTCAGCAGCAGCGACGACACCGCACCGACCACCAGCTCGAACAGCAGGATCACGGCCGAACGGTGCACGGGCATGCGCGTCACGCCGTACTGCACGGCGAGTGTCATTATCAGGAAACCGCACAGGCCCAGTGCGGCCGCGCCAAGCCAGGTACCCGTCCCGACCCGGGGCAGGCCGGTCTGCGCGAGCGCCAGCCACACCGCGGCCACCAGCACGACGCCCGCCCAGCTGCAGGCGGACTTCAGCATCACGTTCACACCCTGCAGGCGTCGCACGTACACGTTGCTCAGGGAGAAGGCAAAACCCGCCGACACCGCCAGCCAATCGGCCGGATCGCGTGGCCACGGTACGCCGACCCGTTCGTTCCACAACATGATCAGCGCACCGATGACCGCCAGCACGAACACCAGCAGGGACTGGCGATCGAGGCGCTCGTCCAGCAGGAGCCAGCCGAGCACCACGGCCCAGAACGGCGACAGATAGAACAGCAGCAGCACGCGCACCACGTTGCCCTCCAGCACCGCGAGGATGAAGGCCACGTTGCACCAGCCGGCGCCCAGCGCGAGCATGAACAGCGCCGGAAAATGGGTCGCCAGCCGGTAGCGGTCGCGCACGAAGATCCAGGCAAACAGGCACAGCAGCGTTCCGTAGCTGACCAGCGAACTCCACAGCCCGTGCAGCCCGGCAGCCTCCAGCAGGCGCAGCGGGTACCATACGATGCCCCACAGGCTGGCCGTCAGCAGCAGGCTGAATACCGGCAGCAGGTGGTGGTGCAGTCCGCGTACACGCTTCATCCCGATCTCGACCCGTACGGGCGCGGAAGGACCGTGGCCGCGCGCCATGCCGGCCCCCCGGCCGGCGCCGGTTTAATGCCACTCCGGGAATCCATTATACTTGCGCCTCCTTGAAAACCCGGACGGGCGGAAAACGCGCCGGCGCACCGTGGCGACCGCGCGCTCGACAACAACCATGAATCCCGATATGGCAAGACTGCAGCCCTACCCGTTCGAGCGGCTGGCCGGGTTGTTAAGCGGCGTCTCGCCACCGGCCGGCGTCCAGGAGATCGCGCTGTCGATCGGCGAGCCGCGCCATCCTACACCGGGATTCATCACCGAAGAAGTCATCACCCACCTGCACGGCCTTTCGCACTACCCCGTCACACGCGGTACGGCCGCCCTGCGCACGGCCATCGCCGACTGGCTGGTGGCGCGCTTCGCGCTGCCCCCCGGCAGCATCGACCCCGAGGCCATGGTGCTGCCGGTGAACGGGACGCGCGAGGCGCTGTTCGCCTTCGCCCAGTGCAGCGTCGATCGTGACCGCGCACCGCTGGTCATGATGCCCAACCCGTTCTACCAGATCTACGAGGGCGCCGCCCTGCTCGCCGGGGCTGAACCGTATTTCCTGAACACCACGCGCGAAACCGGCTACCGGCCTGACTTCGACAATGTCCCGGACGCGGTCTGGGCACGCTGCCAGCTGGTATATATCTGCACGCCGGGCAATCCCGCCGGCGCGGTCATGCCCGTCGCCCAGCTGCAACAGCTCATCCGGCTGGCGGACGAACATGACTTCGTCATCGCCTCGGATGAATGCTACTCGGAAATCTACCCGGACGGCAGCACGGCACCGCCCGGCCTGCTCGAGGCCGCGGGCGGCATGGGGCACGTGGACTTCCGGCGCTGTATGGTGTTCCACAGCCTGTCCAAGCGCTCCAACGCGCCCGGGCTGCGCTCGGGTTTCGTCGCCGGCGACGCGGCGCTGATCGCAAACTTCCTGCGCTACCGCACCTACCACGGCTGCGCCATGCCGCCAGCCACGCAGGCCGCCAGCCGGCGCGCCTGGTTGGACGAGCAACATGTCATCGAGAACCGGCGCCTGTACGCGCGTAAGTTCACCGTCGTCCTGGACATCCTCGCGCCGCTGCTGGACGTGCAGGCACCCGAGGCCGGTTTCTACCTGTGGGCGCGCACGCCCGGCGATGACGCGGCGTTCGCGCGTGGAGTGTACGAAAAATACCATGTCACCATGCTGCCCGGCAGCTTCCTGTCGCGCCCGGTCGAGGGCTTCAATCCCGGCCGGGGCCACGTGCGCATGGCCCTGGTCGCGCCGCTGGAGGACTGCATCGAGGCGGCGCAGCGCCTCAGGGCGTATCTTCTCGCCGGCTAACGGGTACAATTCGTCATTTGCACAGTCTACAGCGGAGACCAATCTCATGAGCGATCTGCAGGCAACCATCGAGGCGGCCTTTGAACGACGCGCCGATATCACACCGCGCAACGTGGATACCCATGTCAAGGAGGCCACGCTGGAGGCCATCAACATGCTCGACCGCGGGATCGCACGCGTGGCTGAGAAAAAGGACGGCCGCTGGATGGTGAACGACTGGCTGAAAAAGGCGGTGTTGCTGTCGTTCCGCATCGAGGACAACGCCTTCATCAAGGGCGGCTTCACCAACTACTACGACAAGGTACCATCCAAGTACGCCGACACCAGCTCGCGCGAATTCCGGGACGGCGGCGTGCGCGTCGTGCCACCGGCCACCGCGCGCAAGGGGGCCTACATCGCGCCGGGCGCCGTGCTCATGCCTTCCTACGTCAATATCGGTGCCTACGTCGATTCCGGCACCATGGTGGACACCTGGGCCACCGTCGGCTCCTGCGCGCAGATCGGCAAAAACGTGCACCTCTCCGGCGGCGTCGGCATCGGCGGCGTGCTTGAGCCGGTGCAGGCCGCACCCACCATCATCGAGGACGACTGTTTCATCGGCGCCCGCTCCGAGGTGGTCGAGGGGGTCATCGTCGAGGCCGGCTCGGTCATCTCCATGGGTGTCTACATCGGTCAGAGCACGCGTATCTACGACCGCGAAACGGACGAGATCCTCTACGGCCGCATACCGGCCGGTTCGGTGGTGGTATCCGGGAACCTGCCGTCGAAGGACGGCCGGTACAGCCTGTACTGCGCGGTGATCGTCAAGCGCGTCGACGAGAAGACCCGCGCCAAGGTCGGCATCAACGCACTGCTGCGCGACATCTGATACCGTGCACGCCGCACCCGCTATGACCCTCTATGGCATCTCCAACTGCGACACGGTGAAGAAGGCGCGTCGCTGGCTGGACGCGCGCGGCATCGACTACCGCTTTCATGACCTGCGCAGAGACGGCCTGGACGCCGGACTGCTCGCGGACTGGGTCGGGCAGCGGGGCTGGGAGACGCTCATAAACCGGCGCGGCACCACCTGGCGCCGGGTGCCGGAAGCGGCACGCGACCGCCTCGACCGCGCCACCGCCACTCGGCTGATGCTCGAACAACCGGCCGTCATCCGGCGCCCGCTGCTGGTGCGTGACGGGCAGCTTTACGTGGGGTTCGACGCCGACCGCTACCGGACCCTCTTCGACGCCTCGGCGCCGCCATGAGCCAGACACTGGAACTGGCATGTGCACTGATCGCGCGGGCGTCCGTCACACCGGACGACGCCGGCTGCCAGGCGCTGCTCGCCGAACGGCTCGCGCGCGCCGGCTTCGCCATCGAATCCCTGCGCTTCGGGGCAGTGGACAACCTGTGGGCGCGGCGTGGAGACGCCGCACCGCTGTTCGTGTTCGCCGGCCACACCGATGTCGTGCCGCCCGGCGAGCGGGAACATTGGGATTCGGACCCGTTCACGCCCGTGATCCGGGACGGCTGCCTCTACGGGCGCGGCGCCGCCGACATGAAGGGCAGCATCGCCGCCATGGTCACGGCCTGCGAACGCTTCATCGGGGCGCATCCGGAGCACAAGGGCTCGATCGGCTTCCTGATCACCAGCGACGAGGAAGGCCCGTCGGTGGACGGCACGGTCAGGGTCGTCGAACGGCTCGCGGCGCGCGACGAACGCATCGACTGGTGCCTGGTCGGCGAACCGTCCAGCCTGGAACGCACCGGCGACGTCATCAAGAACGGGCGTCGCGGTTCGCTCAACGGCCGTCTGCGGGTACAGGGCCAGCAGGGCCATGTCGCCTATCCGCAGCGCGCGGACAATCCGATCCACCGGGCGCTGCAGGCGCTGGCCGATCTGGTGGCGGTGGAATGGGACCGGGGCGATGCGCATTTCCCGCCGACCAGCTTCCAGATCTCCAACATCCGCGCCGGTGACGGTACCGTCAACGTCATACCGGACCATCTGGAGGCACTGTTCAACCTGCGCTTCTCCACGGCCTCGACCGTCGAAGGACTGCGTGCACGCGTGGAGGACACCCTGCGGCAATACCCGCTGCAGTACACTCTGGACTGGCAGCTGTCCGGCGCCCCGTTCCTGACACCGTCCGGCGCACTGGTCGAGGCCACGCGCGAGGCGATCCGGGAGGTCACCGGCATCACGACTACCCTGTCCACCAGCGGCGGCACCTCCGACGGGCGATTCATCGCACCCACCGGTGCACAGGTAGTCGAGCTCGGGCCGTCGAACGCGACCATCCACAAGGTCAACGAGTGCGTTAACCTGGAAGAAATTGACCGGATATCCGCAATCTATGAGAGAATTCTGTTACGACTGCTAAGATAAGGCCCGTTATGAAACGCACCACCACCGCCGCACCCGTTGTACTGTCACGCCTGGCCTCCCTGCTCGCCGGCGTCCTGCTGCTGTCGGCCTGCTCGATGGGCCAGCTCGTGGTACGCGGCACGGCCTCCATTCTCGACAGCGGCCTGGATGCCATGAACCGCGAACCGGATCTGCAGCTGGCGCGCGAGGCGATGCCGGCGAATCTGAAACTGATGGAAGGCATGCTGATCGAGGATCCGCACAACACCACCCTGCGCCTGTATGCCGCCGAGGGCTTCTACGGGTACAGCTTCGGCTTCATCGAGGCCGAGGATACCGGGCGCGCCGCCCGGCTCTACCGGCGCTGTTATACGCACGCCCGTGCCGCACTCGATGCAGCCGGACTGGTGCTGGACCCGGAAACCACCGGTACAGAGGAACTCGCCACCGCGGCCGGCCGGCTGGACCGGCGCGCCGTGCCCGCGCTGTTCTGGACCGCCTCCTGCCTTGGCAAGTGGATAGATCTCAACCGCGACACGGTGCGCGGCGTCGCCAGCCTGGCCAATGCCGCCGCGCTGATGCAACGGGCACTGGAACTGGATGAAGGCTTTTATCACGCCGGCCCCCACCTGTTTTTCGGGGTGTACTACGGCGGCCGGTCACCCCTGCTGGGCGGTGACTTCGCACGCGCCGACCGGCATTTCGCGCGTGCCAGCGAACTCAATTCAGGCAAATTGCTGATGGTCGACGTGCTGCAGGCCCAGTACCTGGACCGGCAGCGTCTCGACCGGAACGCCTTCCACGCCCATCTGCTGCATGTGCTCGACGCACCCGCCGATCTCGATCCGGAGCTGAGGCTGGTCAACGGCATAGCCAAGGCGCATGCCGCGCGCCTGCTGGAACACGAGACTGACTGGTTCTGATACGTATGGACAGACTGAAGGCCACCGTTGCCGCCCTGCTGCTCACACTGGCGTTTGTTGCCGTACCCGCACGGGCGGAAAAGACCTGGGTACTGAAGTTCGCCACCCTGGCACCGGACGGTACCACCTGGGTCAAACTGCTGGAGGAATGGGGCGATAAGGTAAAGGCGCAAAGCGGCGGCCGGCTGGTCTTCAAGCTCTACCCGGGCGGTGTGCAGGGCGATGAACCGGATGTGCTCAAGAAGATCCGCTTCGGCCAGCTGCACGGCGGCGCGTTCACAGGCTACGGCATCGGCCAGATCTACTCGCCCGCGCGGGTGCTGGAACTGCCGTTCCTGTTCGAGAACATCGATGAAATCGACTACGTGCGCGAACGCCTGATGCCGTCCATCGAGCAGGGCTATCGCGACAACGGTTACGAGCTCGTCGGCTGGATGGAGGTCGGCTATATCTATTTCTTTTCCAGGGCGCCGATCGCCACGCTGGACGATCTCAGGCAGCGCCGCATCTGGTACTGGCAGGGCGACCCGCTCGGCAAGGCGTTCTTCGACGCCAGCGGCCTGTCCCCGATCCCGCTGTCGATCATCGACGTCTACACCAGCCTCTCCACCGGAATGATCGATACGGTCTACGCACCCCCGCTGGGGGCCATCGCCCTGCAGTGGTTCACCAAGACGCAGTACGTCACCAACATACCCATGGCCAACGGCATCGGCTCGCTGGTGGTGTCGCGGCGTTTTTACCAGAGCCTGCCCCAGGACCTGCAGAAGCTGCTGAAACGCACCGGCGAGGAAACCGGCGCAAAGCTCGTCGAGGCCACGCGCCGGGACAACCGGGAGGCCCTCGCGCTCATGAAGGAACGCGGGATTACCGTGGTCGAGGCCGATGCCTCGCTGATCTCGGGTGACATCGCCGCCATCAGCCAGCAGGCCGCGCGGCAGCTGATGGACGAAGGCTACATACCGGAAAGTGTGCTGCGCAAGGTCAACGAGTGGCTGGCCGAGTACCGCGCCGCACGGGCAGATACTCCGGACGATGCTGCGGACTGAACCTGCCTGGATCAGCGCACTGCGCCAGGTCCTGATCCGCCTCGACGGATTCATGGCCGCCCTGTCGCTGGGCCTGCTGCTGATGCTGGTGCTCGGTCAGGTACTGCTGCGTAACCTGCTGGAAGTCGGCATCCCCAACGCCGATATCCTGTCGCGCTACCTGGTGCTGTATATCACCTTCTTCGGCGCCGCCCTGGCCATCGAGCGACATCGGCATATCCGCATCGACGTCGTCGCCGCCTTCCTGTCTCCGGAACGCCTGCGGCGTATCATGCCACCGATCTACCTGCTGTCTGCTCTGCTGTGCGCGGCAATGGCCTGGGCCGCCATGCGCTTCTGGTATGACGACTGGCAGTACGTGGCCGCCAACGAGCGCTGGTCATCCATCCTGGCGCTGATCATGCCGTTCGGCTTCTGCCTGCTGAGCCTGCACTTCGTGCTGGGTGGTCTGTACCTGCCGGTCGCGGACGGCGAACGGCAATGACCATACTGCTGGTCGCGGCACTGTTCGTCCTGGCCTTGATCGGCATGCCGCTGTTCGTCGCGCTGGCCGGCGGCAGTCTGCTCGCCACCTGGAATGCCGGCCTTGATCCCGCGCTGCTGGCCGTGGAGCTCAACCGTCTGGCTTCCTCGCCCTACCTCGCGGCCATCCCGCTGTTCACCTTCAGTGGCGTGGTGCTGGCCGCCGGCGGCGCACCGCACCGCATGATCCAGCTGTTCAATGCACTGGTCGGCTGGCTGCCCGGCGGCATCGCGGCGGTCACGCTCACTTCCTGCGCTTTTTTCACCGCCTTTTCGGGCGCCTCGGGTGTGACCATACTCGCGCTGGGCGGCCTGATGATGCCCATGCTGCTGCATGCCGGCTACCGGGAGCGCTTCAATCTCGGACTGCTGACGACCTCGGGGTCACTGGGCCTGTTGTTTCCGCCCAGCCTGGCGATCCTGCTCTACGGCATCGTTGCCGGTGTCAGCATCGACCACCTGTTCCTGGCCGGCCTCGTGCCGGGCCTGTTGCTGATGCTGATCCTTGGCGTGTACTGCCTGTACACGTGCAGCCGCGGTGGCGCGGTGCAGCGGCACCAGTTCTCGCTGCGCAACCTGGGCGTTGCCTTCCGGGAAGGCATCTGGGACCTGCTGCTGCCGATCGGTGTGCTGATCGGTATCTTCGGCGGCTACGTCACCATCAGCGAGGCCTCGGCCTGCACGGCGGCCTATGTGCTGCTCTTGGAATGTGCCATCCACCGCGATCTCAGCCCGTCCCGGCACCTGCCGGGCCTGATGCGCGATTCTGCCATCCTGGTCGGCAGCATCCTGATCATACTCAGCGTAGCCATGGGACTCACCAACCTGCTGATCGATGCCCAGATCCCGATGAAGCTGCTGGGCTGGATGGAAACGCACATCAATACAAAACTGCATTTCCTCATCCTGCTGAATGTCTTCCTGCTGATCGTCGGCTGCATGATGGACATCTTCTCGGCCACCGTGGTCGTCGTACCGCTGATCCTTCCGATCGCCCGCAGTTACGGCATCGACCCGATCCACCTCGGCATCATCTTCCTGGCCAACCTTGAAATCGGCTATAGCACGCCGCCGGTAGGCATCAACCTGTTCATCGCCAGCCAGCGTTTCCGGCGCCCGGTACTGATGCTGTTTCATTCCGCGCTGCCCTTCCTGCTGCTGATGCTGCTGTGGCTCCTGCTGGTCACCTACGTACCGATCATCACGCTGTGGTGGCAGTAGACGACCAGGACCGCACCATCGACCCGCTCATGGCCGGTGCGAGCAGGACGCAGAATGGAGCACGGCCGCGGGATTCGCGGCATCCTGGCAATGCGGTATTGCGGAGCGCAGGGCCGCTGCCTCCGGCTCGCACCGCACGGGTCAGGCCGGATCCGCCCGAGGCTATGGCGGCGTATCGCAGGCGTGCCATCGCCACCCTGCTGCTCTGCGTCGCCCTGTGTCCCGGCGCGTGCAGCAAGCAGGCGCCGCGCCTGCCGGCGCTGCCGGCCGAGGCCGTCATCCTCGCCTTCGGCGACAGCCTCACCCGCGGCAGCGGCGCTGAAGACGCCCAGAGCTACCCGGCGGTCCTGGCGCGCCTGACGGGACGCCGGGTCATCAACGCCGGCGTCCCCGGCGAACTCAGCGCGCGCGGTCGGGAACGCCTGCCCGGCCTTCTGGACCGGTACCGGCCGGCATTGCTCATCCTGTGCCACGGCGGTAACGACCTGCTGCGCCGGCTCGACCCGCACGCGCTGCGCGACAACCTCGAGGCGATGATCCTGGCCGCGCGCGAACGGGCCATCCCGGTGGTGCTGATCGGCGTGCCGGCACCGGGCATCTTCGGGCTGGATGCCGCCGAACCGTACGGGGAACTGGCGGCGGCGCACGCGCTGGTCTACGAAGACGATATCCTGGCTGAAGTGGAATCCGACAACCGGCTCAAATCGGATACGATTCATCCCAACGCGGAGGGCTACCGGCGCATCGCGCAGTCCGTCTACCGGACGCTGCAGGACAGCGGCGCGCTGGAGTGAACCGGTGTTGGACCGCCTCACTCCATTGGCACGTACATGATCGGGTGTGAGCACTTGCCCAGCACGCCCTCTTCCGTGAACTCGAGCAGGACGCCGTACGGCACGCCATGCCGGTGGCATCCCATTACGATCAGATCGATCGCCAGGCGGTCGGATTCCCTCAGCAGGGTCCTGACGGTCGCGCCTTCGATCAGCAGTGCCCCGGCATCGACGCCCCGGTCCCGCAGGCAGCGTGCGAGCGCGTGCAGGGATTCGTGTTCATCGGACAGCTCGGCGGCGCCCGCATGACGCAAGGCGGCGTCGTCCACGTTGAAGGAGACGGATTCGCGCGTTTGCGGCACGATATGGAGTATCCACACCTTGCTCGAAAACGCGCTCGCCAGTTCGATGGTCCGCGCAATGATGGGGGAGGCGATGGTCGTGGTTTGAATATCATCGATGGCCACGAGTATATTTTTCACTGATGATTCTCCTTCGCTGACCGCGCTGCACCGGTGTTGCGATACAACGGGCGGCGGCACTTGCCGCTCCGGGTGAAGAGGCGTTCGCCTTTTTCGCAGTTCTCTACGGTTAGAACAAGATGATAAAGCATACCTGCCGCCTTAACCCCTCGGACCGGCTGTTTCAAGGCCGCGCCCGACCGCCTTCAGCCGGCTACGTCATTGCGCAGGTAGACCGGAACGGCCTGCTCGGGACTGACCGTACGTCCCTGCGCGAAGGCCGCGAGCGCGATACGCGCCACATCGGCGGCGCGCGGTTCCAGATCGGGCAACACGCGCCGCACGCGGTCGCCAAGCCGCGGCATTAACAGACTTCCGTAGGCATCCCAGCCGCTGCCCGCCGCCACCCAGTCGCCATCCGTCGGCACCGCGACCGCGGCGGGCGCGCGCACGACCTCGTCGCCCTGCAAGCACAGCCGTCCGGCGCCGTCGTCAATGTAGACACCCCAGTAGACCTCGTCCCGGCGTGCATCCAGTGCAGCGAGCACCGCGCCCTGTCCGGTCTCGCGTCGCGCCCCCAACGCCAGCGCCGCCAGCGTCGACACCGGAACGACCGGGCGCTCCACCGCAAAGGCGACACCCTGCGCAATGCTGGCCGCGATACGCACGCCGGTGAACGACCCGGGTCCACGCCCGAAGGCGATGGCATCGAGCTGCGCCACCCGCAGGCCGGCCTCCGCCAGCAGCGATTCGATCATGGGCAGGATCAGTGTCGCATGCTGACGCGGCGCCAGCGCGTAGCGCTCCCGCACCTCGCCGCCAATGGCCAGCGCGGCGGAGCAGGCAGCGGTCGCGGTCTCGACGGCAAGCAGGCGGGGTGTCACTCAGTCGATCACCAGTGGTTCCGCGTGCGAGGCCTCGACACCGGCGAAAAAGGCCTCGACCGCGTCGATGTCGTGCGTGCGCGGCATACGCGGCAGGCTGTTCAGGAAGACCCGTCCATAGGCCTTGCTGCGCAGTCGCGGGTCGCACAGCACCAGGACACCGCGGTCGCTGTGATCGCGTATCAGGCGCCCGATGCCCTGCTTGAGCGCGATCACGGCATTCGGCAGCTGATAGGCCATGAACGGATTCACACCCTGACGGCGCAGGGCCTCGATGCGCGCCTGCAACACCGGATCACCGGGCGAACCGAACGGCAGCCGGTCGATGATCACGCAGGACAGCGCACCGCCGCGCACGTCGACGCCCTCCCAGAAGCTGCTGGTGCCCAGCAGCACGGCGTTGCCGAGCCGGCGAAACTGTTCGAGCAACTCACGGCGTGGCGCGGCGCCCTGCACCAGCAGCGGATACGGGCAGTCCGGTTCCAGCTGCCGGGCGGCGGCGCGCAGGGCATGGTGACTGGTGAACAACAGGAAGGCGCGTCCGCCGCTGGCGGCGAGCACCCCGCGCGCGCAGTCCACCACCGCGTCGACGTACGCCGGGTCGTTCGGATCCGGCATAGCCTCGGGCAGGTAGAGCAGCGCGTTGCGCCGATAGTCGAACGGGCTGTCGAGTTTCAGCGTCCGGGCGTCTTCGAGTCCGAGCTGCGCGGCGAAATGTGCGAAGCTGTCGCCCACGGCCAGCGTGGCCGAGGTGAAGACCCAGGCGCTTGACAGGCTATCGAGGCGGTTGCGAAACACCGGCGCGACATTGAGCGGCGTCAGATTGAGGCGGAACGCCGTATGCAGGGTCTCGAACCAGTGAATGTAATCACCGGCCTCGGGCGCCATCAGCTGCGCAAGCCCCGCGCGCAGCCGGACGGCGCGCTGGTGGCAGCTGTCCAGCCCCTTACCGCGTTCGGCCGCCGGTCCCAGCCGTTCGCCCAGCACCTGCAGCGCGACGGCCAGTCCCTCCAGCGCCGCCAGCACGCCCTTCTCGCCGCCGACCTCCGACCAGGCGGCGCGCCGGTCGCGCTGGCCCAGTGCCAGACGCAGGCGATGCACGTGGCCCTCGACCCGGTCCGCAGCCTCAGGCAGTTCCTGCAGATCGCCGGCTTCGCGCAGGTGTTCCATGCGTACGTCGCGCACCAGGTCGCGCAGCTGGTGGCTGCTCAGGGTGATGCCGAAGAAAGCCGAGGCGACCTCCGGCAGCTGGTGCGCCTCGTCGATAATGAAGGCATCGGCACCCGGCAACAGCTCACCGAAGCCCTCCTCCTTCAACACCAGGTCGGCGAACAGCAGGTGGTGGTTGATGACCACCACGTCCGACTCCAGGGCCGCGCGGCGGGCCCTGACCACGAAGCAGTCCTGGAAGGACTCACATTCCGGGCCCAGGCAATTCTCCGCGGTCGAGGTGACGCGCGGCCAGACCGGGGAATCTTCCGGCACCGCGCCCAGCTCGGCGATATCGCCGCCCGACGTGCGTCCCGACCAGGCACGCACCTGCTCCAGTTCGTGCAACTGCCGGCCGCTGAACCGGCGGCCATCGCCGGCCGCGACCTCAAGCCGGTGCCGGCACAGGTAATTGCTGCGTCCCTTGAGCAGTGCGCCGTGCAGCGGCTCGCCCAGCGCCGCGCGCACCAGCGGCAGATCCTTGCCGAACAGCTGGTCCTGCAGGTGACGCGTACCGGTGGAGATGATGACCTTGCGGCCCGAACGCAGCGCCGGCAACAGGTAGGCAAAGGTCTTTCCGGTACCGGTACCGGCCTCGACGATGAGCCGCTCATGACCGGCGATGGCCGCCTCCACCGCTTCCGCCATCTGCTGCTGCTCCATACGCGGGGCGAAACCCGATACGTTAGCCGCCAGCGGGCCGTCTTCGCCCAGCAGTGCGGAGATCTCGGACATTATCGGGAATGACACCCGCCGTGAATTCCTGTTCCCCGGCCATTGCCTTGAAAAATCAGCCGCGGAATCACACGGAAAGACAGGGAATGACAAGCTGGGCCAGCCGCCATCGAGGCAGACGATTCGAATCGTTCAAAATGGGTGTCTTTAGGTAATACGGTACGCCATGCGCTTCCGCAGCCATCTTTCAGTTCACGTTTCACGGCTCACGCCTCATGTCCCGCGCCGTCATCGCCCCGCCAGTTCGCGGGCGCGCTGTTCGGCCGCCGCGGCCCCCGGCTCGTCCTGCTGGGCGTGCCGCGCGCGCGCGATGAGCTGCCAGTTGCGCGACTGCTGCACGGTGTTACCGGGCGCCAGGCTGTTCGACTTGGCGGCAAACTGTTCCGCGGCCTGCGCATCACCCTGTGCCAGACGCACCGTGGCGAGGTGATACCACAGCACCGGGTTGCGCGGGTCGATGCGGATGGCGCGCTCCAGCGAGGCGGCGGCGGCCTCCAGATCGCCGCTGTTGGCCTGTTGCTCCGCGGTATCGAGCAGGGCCACCACGGCCGGGGACCGGGGCCGCACCACCGGTGCCGTCGGCTGTGGCACGCTCGCCACGGGCGGTGGACGCGGTTCGCCGGGCGCCTGCGAGCCCTGCTCGATGACGGGCGGCGGCAGCCGTTCACCGCGCGGCGGGTAGTAGGTCGGGGTCGCGCAGCCCTGCGCCAGCAGCACGAGGGTGAGTACGGCCAGCCGTAGACGCGGCACTTCGATCGCATTCACTGAAACAGCTCCTTGAACCAGTCAACCGCTTCCGGCAGTGAGCCGACCCCGCGCATGCAGGGGGCGGATTCAGTTGGTGCACTGCCCTTGATGAAGGGCAATTGTACGGCATCCTGGCAGCCGGCATCAGCCAGCAGCCCGGTCGCCGGGTCGATCCAGCGGTATTCGATGTCGTCGATCAGGGTCTGCGTCCAGCCGGAATCGTTGAATCCGGCAAACAGGTCGCGCCAAACGCGCAAGGCACCGGTGGAGCCGCTCAGGCCGGTGGGCTGATTGTCGTCGCGGCCCACCCACACCACGCCGAGCCGGTCGCCGGTGAAGCCGGCAAACCAGCTGTCGCGCAGGTCATCCGTGGTGCCGGTCTTGCCGGCGACGTTGCGATCCGCCGGTAATACCTGGTAGACCGCCCGGCCGGTGCCCTCGCGTACGACGTACAGCAACGCGGTGGTGATCAGGTGGTCCGGACCCGGCGCGATGGCCGCCCGGACGCTGAGCGGATAGCGCTGCAGGGGCGTCTTGTCCGAGGCCAGCACAGCGGTGATGGCGCGCAGCGGGGTGGCGAAGCCGCCGCTGGCGAAGGTCTGGTACATGCGCGTCACCTGGAACGGCGACATCTCCACCGCACCCAGCAGCAGTGACGGATACGGCCTGAGTTTCTGCTCGACGCCCAGCCGCCGCAGCGTGTCGATGACCCGGTCGACGCCCAGCGTGAGTCCCAGCCGTGCCGTACTGATATTGTAGGAATGTGCCAGCGCCTGGTAGAGCGGCACCTGGCCGTGGTTCTGCCGGTCGTAGTTCTGCGGCTCCCAGACATCGCCGTTGCGCGCGGTGTAGGTCAGCGGGCTGTCATCGAGCAGTGTGGCCATTGTATAGCTTTCCGGCTGTTCCAGTGCCGTCAGATACACCGCCGGCTTGATCAGCGAACCCACCTGCCGGTAGGCGTCCAGCGCGCGGTTGAAACCGGCGAACTTCGAATCCCGTCCGCCGGCCATGGCCAGTACCTCGCCGTCCTGTACCGAGGTCACCACGGCCGCGCCCTCCAGCGTGCCATGTTCCATGCCCCGGCCGCGCTCGAGCGCGTCAAGACGCCCGGCCAGCACCCGCTCGAGCTGCCACTGCACCTGGGGATCCAGCGTGGTGAAGATGGTCAGACCTTCCGAGGTGATGTCCTCGTCGCGGTAGTCGGTCTGCAACTGACGTCGTACGAGATCGAGAAAGGCCGGAAAGGTGTTGATCGCCTTGCGCCCGACAGGGCCGACACCGAGCGACTGGGTCTTGGCACGCGCCGCGTCCTGCCTGCCGATGAGCTCCAGGTTTGCCATGACGTCCAGTACCAGGTTGCGGCGCGCCCTGGCGCGTTCCGCGTGTTTCCACGGATTGTAGTACGATGGCCCCTTGACCAGGCCGACCAGCAGCGCGTACTGGTCCACGCTCAGTTCCGCCAGCGGCCGGTCGAAGTAGAAATAGCTGGCAAGTCCGAAACCGTTGATGGAGCGGTTGCCGTCCTGCGCAAGATAGACCTCGTTCAGGTAGGCCTCGAGAATTTCGTCCTTGCTGTAGTGCAGCTCCAGCAGCACGGCCATGATCGCCTCGTTCAGCTTCCTCGCCAGCGAGCGCTCGCTGGTGAGGAAGAAATTCTTCACCAGCTGCTGTGTCAGCGTGCTTCCGCCCTGCACCACGCCACCGGCGCGGATGTCGACCCAGAGGGCGCGCAGGATGGCCATCGGCGCAATGCCGTGGTGCTGGTAGAAACCGCGGTCCTCGATGGCGATCAGCGCGTCGGTCAGGCCGACCGGCACCTCGTCCAGCTGCAGCAGGACCCGATCCTCGTTATGGGCCGGATAGAAGCTGCCCACCAGCACCGGATCGAGGCGCGCCAGTGCAAGCGCGTGTCCACTGCCGCGGTCGGCCAGCTCCGCAACCGCAGCGCCGGAAAAGCTGACGCGCAGGTCGCGGGCCGGCTCCACGCCGTCCCAGAAGGTGAACGGCCGGGTCATGATATGGAATACCTCGCGGTTACGCGAATACTGCCCGGCGTGTTGCACCGCACGCACCGGCCGGTAATGCAGGGCATCCAGTTCCGCCGCGAGCTGCGCCGGTGTCAACTCCTGTCCCGCATACAGATTCAGGGGACGCGCGTAGACCCGCGCCGGCAGCGACCAGCGCTTGCCGGTGAACTGGGCGGTCACCCGGATATCGAGCCAGACGATATAACCGCCCAGCACCAGCAGCAGCACAAGCAGCAGCTTGATCCAGGGAAACGGCTTGTGACTGCGCTTGCGCCGGCGCGGGCGACGTCGGGCCATGACAACGAACCTTGACTGGTCAGCAGACCGCGGCGCACGCACCACGGTCCCGGGGAAACGAAAGGCGGTCAGTGTACCCGATCAGGGCCGGCACGCCTATTACGGCAGTCGCCGGGATACCGTGCAGGTGGTGGGCTAGCGGTTACCGAACACCTTTTTCAGCAGCTCGGAGGTGCGCGCCAGCGGATTTTCACGGATGCGTTTTTCCTCCTCGGCCACCATCAGGAACAGACCGTCGAGGGTCTGTTCCGTGACATAGCCGTCGAGATCGGTGGCATCCGGCGACAACAGGCCGGTCAGCCCGCCCGCCTTTGACATCATCTTCTTGTACGAGGCCGTGACGCCGGTGCTTGCGGTGGCCTGTTCGATGATGGGCCGCATCCTGGCGGTCAGCGCGGTCGAGGTTGTCCTGCGGAAATATTCAGTGGCGGCATCGTCCGGACCGCTCAGGATGCCGCGTGCGTCCTCCAGCGACATCTGCCCGATGGCGTCGCTGAATATCGACGCCGCCTCCGGTACGGCGCGCTCGGCCGCGTGGTTCATGGAAGCCACGAATTCGTCCGCCAGCTTGTCCTGATGCAACATGCGCAGGGACTTTTCCACCCACGCCAGGCTCTTCGGCATCGGAATGCGCACGCTGGGGTCATCGAGAAAACCGCCGTCTCTGCCGAGCTGGTCCACCGCAAAGCGTGTACCCTGCCCCAACGCCTCCTTGAGACCGGCGACCATTTCATCATTGGTCAGCGTACCCGCAGCGCCCGTGTCGTCGCCTGCCGTGCCGCCTTTCAGCACATCGAGTAAATCCGGCAGGCCGGCATGCAGCGGAGAGCTCGCCAGCAGTACGGCGAACAGGCCGGCCGGGATGAAATGCCATCTGTTCATGACGGAGAACCTCGCAGCAGTGGACCTTACCGCAAGGTAGCACAAAACCCGGCGCTCGGCATGAGCTTGTCCTCCCGCGCTCCGGGGTGCGCCGGCGGAACATCGCGGCCGGAGCCCTGCGCTGCCGGGTGACGCCGTGCGATACCGGAACGACGGGTCATCGCGTTGCAGACAAAGGCGCGGCAGGGATACCTGCGCGACCGGCCCACCGCTCCCGGGAGACTGCCCGCCTGAAAAAAAAATTCCCCCGGTCGTATCCACGTGCCGGGGGTAATTTACGGAGGTGAAACTTACGGAGATAGAATTGCAGTTATCAAATCTTTCATGAACGGCGCTTACCGCGCTGCGCAACACCGACCAGGCCGAGCAAACCACTGCCCAGGAGCCAGAGCGATGCAGGCAGCGGCGTGACCACCGGTTCCTCGATCAGGGTGTCGCCGTAAAAACCGGCGCGGGTGATCGGCTCGCATACCTGCTCAAACTCGCCGTCACATTCATCGTTGGGGAACTCGAAGCCGGCCACCAGGGCGTCGAACTCGCCCAGTATGTCATCCAGGGTCAGGCCGAGGACGCTGAAATGCAGTGGATCCTGGCGGCTGCCGGCATCGCCCAGCAGTCGCACGTCGAATTCCTCGCGCACACCGTCGACCACCTTGCCCTTGTTGAACTGCACGTCCCAGCCCTCGGGCAGGATGAAGCTGTCGGCGGTCAGCAGGGCGTCCAGCGCGCCGTGTTCGCCGTAGCCTTCATCTTCACCGCGACTCTCGAACGGCGGCGGGTATTCGAAGCCGCGATGCTCGACGGCCGTCTCGTTGCCGGGGTATTCATCGCCGCCGAAGTCATGGTGGTGTGCCGGCTTCGACAACAAGTCGCCGATGAGATTGAAGGCGAATGACTGAATGCCGAAGTTGTCGGAAGCCGCGTCGGACAGGGGCGACTCGGTGCTGACCCAGAAATCGAGCTGGCCTCCCACGTTATCCGAAAGCGTGACCGTGAGGTAACGGACACCATCCGGGAGCACACCAGACTGGTCCATGGCATAGCTGGCGGTCGCTGCATGGGCAAGCCCTGTCAGGGTCGCCAGCAACAAGCTGGCAAAAAATACCGTAATCCGTTTTCCGGGGTTCATCATTTTGACTCCTGCCGAAACCATGTGGTCTTGATTCTGTTATCGGTTCGCCTTAGCGATTCTTTGCTGCGTGTGCCAGCCGTACGCCCCCGGTGACTTCTTCCGGAGTCTGCTGGCGGTCATCCGTGTCTGCACTGCTGTATTCATCGCGCAGCGCGTTGATCAGGCTCATGTAGCTGGAAAAGGGCCTGCCGTCGTCTTTCCGTCCGACGCGCTCGACCAGACCCGCGATCTCGTCCGGCTGGCCGTTCTCCTGTGCGATGCGCCGATAGATTCTTATGATGAAGCAATCCATAGTCATGCCTGTTATTGTCGTGTGTCGTACCTGTTATTGACGCGCTTGTTATTGCGTCTGCTGCCGTCATTCCTGTTCCTCGCGTACGACATTACCCGGCACCGGCTTACAGATAACTTACAGATTGGAAATTCCGCGCGACGGCTCACGCGGTACAGACGCGTGCCGTATCGGCGGCAGGATCTTTACGGGGAAACCCGATGGGTCAGTTGCGGCGCAAGCAATTCGGCGGGCGTTGCCGCGGGGCACACCGGGACCGGCAACGATGCACGGGTCTTGCCGCGCGGGATCCGGCTCGGGGAGGCCTAGGCGCGCTTTGCGTTGCGCGCGAGCAGGTCTTGATAGATCTGTGACGTGGCGGCGGTCGGCTGCAGGCCGAGAACGATGGAAAGCACGTGTCGGCACTGGCGATAGGCCGCGATCGCTTCCGGCTCTCTGCCGGTCGCCATCAGGCAGTACATCAGGCGCTGGTAGAAGGTCTCGACCAGGTCATCGACCTCGATGCCCTTGCGATAGCATTCGATGGCCTTGTTCATCAGCCCGCGCGCCTCCCAGTAGCCGCCGAATTCGAGCAGTCCGTGGATGAATTTGCTGCGCAGACGTTCCTGCATGGAGACCATCCAGCAGGCCGAATCATCGCGTGAGAGAAAGTGCCCCTGGTACATGCCCAGTACGCGGCTCGTGAGCGTGTCGAACCTGTCGGACTCGCCGCTGGCCGGCATGGCCATGAGCCGGCGCAGTTCGCCCAGATGGCGTTCGAATTCCCAGGCATCGACCCAGACCTTTTCGCTGTTGAGGGTCAGGCGACCGTCCTCGAGCAACAGGAAGCCGTCGTCGCCGAGATATTTGCGGAGCCGGTGCAGGGTGGTCTCGAATGACTGCTGAACCAGGTCGCCGTCCTTGTCCGGCCACAGAATGGAGGCGATATTGATGGCACCCACCTGCCGGCCGCCATTGGCTATCAGTACCTTCAGAAGCATGAGCGGCTTGCTGGGCGCCTTGCGGGCACAGCGCAGGACGACACGGTCCCTGACCAGCGAAAAACGGCCGAGGGTATAAATCCGAAGTGGTTTGACTTGAGGTCCTTCAGGGTCAGTCAGAGAATTGTATCCGCTCATCAGTTCTCGCCCGAACGGTGTCGGGTCGGCTCACTTGTCTGCATGTAACGATCTAATTATCTTGCAAAAAATATGCCTTCAGATTATCTGTCTGAATTCTCTAACGAAAATGGAAGTGCATTGGCGAAGGCGCGGCAGAATGTCAGGCATTCCGACAACCGGGCTTTCAACGTACCTGGAGACTTTAGGCTAAATACTTTCAATACAGCAAGTTGGATGATAACCATCGCAACTGTAAGAGAGTTCGGAAAAATTACACCCAGGCAGGATGACGCCCCGGGCGCCGCAGGGTCGGTCACCCGGCGGGATTTGGCATCGTGAGACTGAATTCCCGGGTTTTCTGCCGGCGGGGCAGACACGTCCGCCGGTGTGGTGTCCGCCATGGCGACCCGGCGATGATGCGCCATCCCGCCCGGCCGGCGTTCCCGCCCTCGTACGCCAGCCGCCGGAACCCGGCGAGAGATCCGGGTCAGCGATGCTCGTCGATCCGCACCCGCAGGCTGTCGATGCCCTGTGCCTTCAGTCTGGCCTGTACCTCCGCTATGGCCGCCGGGTCCCGATACGGCCCGATCCGCACGCGGTGCCATGTCTCCTGGTTGTCGAGCTTGATGGCCTCGACGCCGGCGGGCAGCCCCAGCGCCTCGAGCCGTTCCCTGAAGCGCGCCGCGTAGTCCGCGGCACGGAAGGCACCGGCCTGGAGGTAGAAGCCCCCGGCCGAATCGACCGGTTCCGGTGACGGAGCGGGTGCTTCCACCGCCGGCACCGGTCCGGTCTGTGGCACGGGGGACGGCATCACCGGTGCCTTCTCTACAGACACCGCCGCGTCAGTGCCCCGGTCCGGTGCCGGCGGCGGTACGACCACCTGCATCTCCGGCAGTGTCTTGTAAAAATCGAAGCGAGGCTGCTGGGGTCCCGCCGTAAGCGGCCGCTCCGCCGGCGCCGTGCCGCCGGGGGGCGACGTCTGTCCTTCCCCGGCTTGCGCCGCCGGCCGATCAGGACCCTCCCGTACCGTACCCGCACCGCGGCCATCGGCATCGGCCGCATCGCGTGCGCGCTGTTCCTTCAGCGTCGGCAGGGGCAGCCTGACGGTCCCCGCATCCGGAACAGACAACGCCCCGGCGCCCTTCGTCGGCGGTCGGCCCGGGTCTTTCATGACCGTCACCAGTATCACACTGACCAGCGCGACGGCGGCCAGCGCACCGACGGCCAGCCGGTGGTCACCGAACGGCGCCCAGCCGCCGCGCCGGATCGAGCGGCGCGCCATCTCCATCACGGCCAGATCAAGTTGCGCCGGCGGTTCCTCGCGCGAGGAGCGGCGGTACAACCGGGCCAGATTGCTGTCGGGTTCATCCATCGGGGTCAGGCCTCGTCCAGACACTCATCGGGTAACGCCATGCGCAGCCGGTCCATGGCGTAGCGCAGCCGGCTGCGGGCGGTCTCGATACCGGTCTTCATCGCCTCGGCGATCTGTGCCAGAGAAAGGCCGGCTTCGTGGCGCAACAGGAAGGTGTCGCGTTGTACGTCGGGCAGCGCCGAGACCTGCGCCAGCAGCTGCTCGATGCACTCACGCAGACCGGCAAGGCGCATCGGCCCGGCCTGCGAATCGCTGCCGTCAGGCAGACCGTCAAGATCCAGGCCGGTATCCACGGCGGGTGCACGACCCTGCGCGCGCCAGTAATCGACCAGGCGGTTGCGGGCCAGGGTATACAGCCAGGTGCGAAAGCTGGCGCTCGGGTGGTAACGCCGGCGCGACCGGATCACGCGCGCCCACACGTCCTGGAACAGATCCTCGGCCGTGCCCGCACCCGTATGGCGCAGGAAATAACGGTACAGGCCGGCGCGATGGCGGTGGTAAAGGCTGTTGAAGGCCTCCAGATCACCACGGGCATAGCGCCGCATGAGATCTTCATCGCCACCGGCCACCCCTTCGTTACCCTGCATGTACGTCCCCGTCCGCTCCATTGCCGAAAGCCTTGCAAGCTTACAAGGATGCCGCCAGGTTCACCAGTTGCAGCGACCCGCCGCGACAAGCGAAACGATCGATGCCACGCGCGATGTATGCCGGGACGGTGATTTCACCGCAACGGGACACGCCGGCGGATGTCATCATCCACGTTGCCGACTTTAATCTGTTGGACATCGCCCGATCCCCGATGATCGCCTGCTCTCCCGGTAAACGTACCGCCGTGCCGAACGGGGTTAACCGAACGGCAGATTTCCGCGGGAGATCAAACCGCCCGCCTTGACAAAGCAGGGGCGTGTCCTAGTGTTAGTGCATGCCCAGAACCCGCTAGCAGGCCTTCCCGGGTTCATCTCACAGCCAGAGGAAGGCGGTGCAGCGTTTTGCAATGGACCCCATGACGCAGCCGAACGAACATCTCGACGACCTGCTGAGCAGCGAAGGCTTTCTCAGCGACCCCCTTGTGTGGTCCGAGGGTCTGGCCGACAGCCTCGCACAACGCGACGGACTGCCGGAGCTGACGCGCGACCACTGGGTGATCATCCGTGCGCTGCGCGAGCATTACCGGCGCTTCGGTACTGCACCTCCGGCCTTCAGCCACCTGTGCAGCAAACACCACCTCGGCAAACACTGCGTGGATCGGCTGTTTCGCAGCGAACGCGAGGCATGGCGCATCGCTGGCCTGCCCGACCCGGGCGAGGAAGCGAAAGCCTACATGTAGCGACCAGACATCGACACTCTGGTCAGGAGCTGACCATGAAACGACGTCTCTATTTCCTGTTACCCGACACCGCGCATGTACGCGCGGTGGTCGATGACCTCAACGCCGGCGGCATACGCCATTCGTCAATGCACGTCGTGGCGAAGCCGGGGATCGATCTGGATGACCTGCCCCTTGCGTCGTCCCGGCAGCTCCATGATACGGGAGGACGGCTGGAAACGTTGCTGTGGGACGGAAACCTCGCGGTATTCTTCCTGGCCCTGCTGGCGCTGGCCGGCCTGTTCCTGATGCAGGTCGACTGGTTCTGGCTGCTGATCCCGGCCGCAGTCATGCTGGCGAGTTTCGCCGCCGGGCTGGTCTTCGCCGCACGTATCCCCAATGTGCACCTGTCCGAATTCACCGATGCCATCCATCACGGTGAACTGCTGCTGATGGTGGACGTGCCGGTGGGGCGGGTCTCACTCGTGGAGTCGCTGGTCCACCGGCACCACCCGGAGGCCGTGGCCGGCGGCGTCGGCTGGCACCTCGACATCCTGCACGTGTGAAGCCGCCCGTGCCAACTTTCTTCACCCGGTGACCGCGTCAGCCGGTCACCGGCTGCACCAGCCGGACCGCCTGATCGGCACCATCGATCCGATCACCGGACATGACATCGGCGACGTCGCGAACCATCCGTTTGTCGAGGATGGCATCCTTACCATCTATTTCGAATCCGAGGAAACCCGCATGGCATTTCTCGAGACGCCGCTCAACCATCCATTTGAGCACCCGCTGGGGCGGCCCTCGGAACTCGACGATCGCGGCGGTTGACACTCCCCGAACGGGAACGGTCAGGCATGACGGCCTCTACCACGCGCTGGCAGGACGCGGGATGCCGCCATGCGTCAGAGGATGGTCACGGTGGTACCCGTGCGCGACTCGATTGCCGCCTGCACGGCACGAGCATCGAACGGTGCCTGCGTATCGATGCGGATACAGCTGGCCGAATCACTGTCGGGCAGCGCCTCCCAGGTCACCAGTTGCTGTTCCAGGATATCCAGGTTCGCATCGGATGCACCGCCCGTGCGTCGCACGATGCGCTCACGCAGCACATCGGCGGGCGCATGGAATTCCAGGATAACGAAACCGACGTTGTGCGCATCGGCCAGCGACCGGAACAGTGCCGGCTGCTCGGCCCCGAGACAGGCCGCATCCACGATCACTGAAAACCCCGCCTCGAGTACCGCCCCGGCCAGTTCGACGAGCTTCCCGTAGGTCCGGCGACCCGCCGCCGGCGTATAGATGCCCTGCCCGGCCGCCGCCTGGCCGTCGGCCTCGGCCTGCAGCCCGAACAGACGTTTGCGTTCCACGTCCGAGCGGATGCGGACGGCCCCGAGCTGTTCCAGCAGGACTTGCGTGAGGGTCGTCTTGCCGGACGCGGACAGGCCGCGTGTGAGTATCAACACCGGTCTGCCGGCCGACGTGTACCGTTCCGCCAGGGCCAGGTAACCCTGGAAGGCCTGCAGCCCGTGCTCGCGCCCGGGACCCTCGGGATCCGTCTGGACCGCGCGGATGGCCTCGACCTTGGCGCGCACCATGGCGCGGTAGACGAGGTAGAACGGCAGCACGCGCAGACCCGCGTAATGGCCGCCACGCTCGAGGTAGCCGTTCAGAAAGCGCCGCGCCAGTCGCGCCGCGTCGTGGTCCTGCAGGTCCATGACCAGGAAGGCCACCTCGCTGATGACGTCGATCCAGCGCAGCGCGGGGTTGAACTCGATGCAGTCGAAGGCCAGCGGCCGGTCGTCGACCCAGGCCAGGTTGCGCAGGTGCAGGTCACCGTGACATTCGCGCACGCCGCCGCCGTTCTTGCGCTGCGTGATGACCATGGCCAGCCGCTCGAACGTTTCCCGACTCCAGGCTTCCAGTCGCGCGAGCCGTTCCCGCGCCGGCGCAGTGCGTTCGGTGCAGGCGTGGATCTGCTGGAAGTTTTCCGCGACCGGCTTGAATACCGTCCCGGGATCGCCGAACGGGGTTCCGGCGCGGGCGATGGCCGCCTGACGGTGGAAATCGGCGATCAGCCGGGCAACGGCATCGATATGCCGCGCCGCCAGCAGGCCGCTGCCCAGCATGCGGTCGAACTGCGCCTGCTGGGGGAACTGTGCCATCCTGACGGCGTATTCGATGGCCGCGCCCACCCCGCCCAGCCGTGGCTGCTCAGGCGTCCCGGTCACGGTGACCACGCCCAGATACAGCGCCGGCGCCAGGCGCCGGTTCAGGCGTACCTCTTCCATGCAGCAGTGACGGCGCTGCGCGAGCGTGGAAAAGTCGAGGAAGCCGAGGTTGACGGGCTTCTTGATCTTGTAGACGTAGTCGCCGGTCAGTATGACCCACGAGATATGGGTCTCGATCAGCCGGATGTCGCGCACCGGGTGATCGTATGCCTCCGCCCGCATCAGGGCGGCGATCAGGATGCCGGACGCGGCCGAGTCTGCAGACATGCGGTTACGGAACGGCGCCGTTCACGGCAACGGACACGAGTATCCGGCGGGGCTCACGTGGGTGTCCCGATATGGGCGAGGTGCAGGATGGACGGGGAGATACACCCTGCCGGTCTGCAGGCTCGCGTGGACACCGGTCGCCAACGGGCCGCCATCGGGGGTGCCCGGGACGCAGGAAGACCGCCGGGATCTCATCGATCTCGTCGGGTATGTGTTCGCTGCCGCCCCCCGGTGCGATGAAGGCGAACAATTCCTCCGGACTGTGGACCGGCACGCTTTCCTCCCGGTAATCCGTCCCGCCCGCGCTGGCCCCGAATTCCACGTGATGATCGGTTGCTTCATGTGGCCACTGCTCCCCTGTTCGCGATCGACGCCCCGGCGGTCGCCTTGCCGTCCTGTTTTAACCCCGCGTTTGCGGCAGCCCCTTGACCCCGCTCAATACCACAGTATTACCCGACCGCCGTTGCCCGGCATTCCCGCTGCGCATAATCCTCGACATCGCGCACGGTACGCCCCGCCATGTCGAGCACACGGCTGGCCCGGCGCATCGAGAACACCGGTTCGACGCCGCTGGAAATGGTGTTTGCCAGCGGCTGATGGTACCGGCCGGCGTGACAGCTTTCAGCTGCCGGTGCGGATATCCTCCGGCCGCGTACGCACGAACCGGCCATCGGGATAGGCATTCCGCCCGAACCGGGGAGAAGCCGCCGTGCTTGTGCCCCGGGCGAGGGGATCCGGCACCCCGTTTGACAGACGGTCTGCGTGGCCGCTGGCGCCAACCCGCGCAAACGCGGGTATTCCAGTGTAGCAGAGTACGTCTCCGCCGCGGCTTGCCCGGCCGATGCCCCGTCTGAGGTACGGGTTGCGCGTTGCGGGTGATTTCAGGCATGGTTCGATCGTGGTCAGGGTTGACAATCCGTCGCAGCCGGAGAAAAACCCGACCGAAGCCTGACGGAGTGCGATCGACATGAGCAACGGTGAACCGGAAATCCCGCCCGGCGTTCCGACCGAGCTGCCGCCGGCGGAGCTGCCTGTGGAACTCCCGCCCGACCATCCGCCCGAGATCCCCGGCCCCCCGGCAGAAACGCCGTCGCAACCGCCGCCGGAAGTCCCGACCCCCTCCGAATAGCGGATGGACATGCCCGCCTCCCGCTACGCCTCAGTGCCGGTCGCCGGAACAGGCCACCCGGCGCGCGAGACCTGATCCGGTGTGCGGCCGCTTCTCGCTCGCCGCCCTTCCGGATACGCTGGCCGACCATTTCGGCCTGACGGAGGTACCGGCGCTCGCGCCGCGCTACAATATCGCCCCTTCGCAGGCTATCGCCGTCATACGCGGGAACGCGACGGGCCGTGTGTGCAACCAGTTACGCTGGGGCCTGGTGCCGGCCTGGTCAAAAACGCCGGAAACAAAATACAGCACCATCAATGCACGCGCCGAAACGGTGGCCGACAAGCCGGCCTATCGCGACGCCTTCCGGCACCGGCGCTGCCTGATCCCGGCCACCGGCTTCTACGAGTGGCAGCAAGGGGGCACCTCCAGAATACCCCATTACATCCGTCTGCGGGACGGCGGCCTGTTCGCATTCGCCGGTCTGTGGGAACACTGGCAGCAGGCGGACCGGTCACTGGATTCCTGCACGCTCATCGTAACCTCGGCCAACGCGCAGATGGCGCCGATCCATGCGCGCATGCCGGTTATCCTGGCACCGGAACACTATGCAACGTGGCTGGATCCTTCCCATACCGACCGCGAGCGGCTGCTGTCCCTGCTCGTGCCATGTCCGGCCGACGCGCTGGAGGCCTGGCCGGTCAGCCGGCGTGTCAACGATCCGCACCATGACTCGCCACGCTGCCTGGAACCGGCCGGTCTGGACTGATCGGCGCGCATCCGCCCCGGCCGGCCGCGATGTGATATAAGTACCGGATGCGGCGCGTACCGGTCACGGACGCGGCGACCGGTGTGAGCCGCTCCACGCGGTATCCTGGTCCGCGACGGCGCCAGGCCGGCACCGGCATCACGCGCGGTGGCCATGCACGATGCGAGGTGAATGACAAATGTTCGAAGCCGCCGAACTCGGTTCCAGCATCGCCAAGGGCGAGTACAAGAAAACCGAACCCGTCTTGCGCCAGGAACTGCTGCAGATCCAGCAAGAGCTGCGCGAGTTCGCCGGGTTTCCTGTCATCATCGTCTTCGCCGGCGTGGACGGCGGCGGCAAGGGTCAGACCGTCAATCTGCTCAACGAATGGATGGACCCGCGCTGGCTGGTCACCCGCGCATACAAGTCGCCCACCGATGAAGAACGCGAGCGTCCCGAGTACTGGCGCTTCTGGCGCGACCTGCCCCCGAAGGGCCGCATCGGCCTGTTTCTGAGTTCCTGGTATTCGCAGCCGGTGCTGGATCATGTCTATGGCAAGCTCGAGCTGACGCAGTTCGTGGACGCCCTGGACCGGATCATCGCATTCGAGAACGCCCAGACCGAGGATGGTGCCGTCTTGCTCAAGTTCTGGATGCATCTCAGCAAGGATGCCCAGCAGCGACGCCTGGAAAACCTCGAGAAGGATCCCCTGACGAGCTGGCGTGTGAAGGATCGCGACTGGCAGCACTGGGAGATGTACGACCGTTTTATCGAGACGGCGGAACGGACCATCATGCGCACCAGCACCGGACGCGCGCCCTGGACCATCGTGGAAGGGGAAGACTTCAACTACCGCAGCCTGAAGGTGGGCATCGTCATCCGGGATGCCCTCCGCAAGCGGCTCGACGACGCGCGCAGGGAACGCAAGGTGAGCGCCAAGACCGGGAGCGGTGGTATGCGGGCACAAGCGGCGAAGGCCAACGGCAAACTCAAGGATACGAAACAGCCGGTGCTCGCCGGCGCGTCCGGCCCGACCATTCTGGGCACGCTGGACATGTCGAAAAAACTGGACAAGGCGGTCTATCAGAAACAGCTCAAGGAACAGCAGGCACGCCTCAGCCGCCTGTGCCGGGATGCGCTGAAAAAAGAGGTCACCACCATCCTCGTCTTCGAGGGCCCGGATGCCGCCGGCAAGGGGGGCTGCATCCGGCGCATCACGGCACAGCTGGATGCACGCAACTACCAGGTCCTGCCGTTCGCCGCACCGAGCGACGAGGAGCGCGAGCATCACTACCTGTGGCGCTTCTGGCGGCACCTGTCACGCGCCGGACGGCTGACGATCTACGACCGCAGCTGGTACGGGCGCGTGCTGGTCGAACGGGTGGAAGGTTTCGCCGACGAGAACACCTGGCGCCGTGCCTATGCCGAGATCAACGATTTCGAGGAACAACTCATTGAGCATGGCATCGTGCTCATGAAATACTGGATACACATCACCAAGGACGAGCAGCTGGCGCGTTTCAAGGCACGCGAGAAGATCCCCTACAAGCGCTGGAAACTGACCGAGGAGGACTGGCGCAACCGGGAGAAGTGGGACGAGTATGAACGGGCGGCGCATGACATGGTACAGCACACCAGCACACTCAATGCCCCCTGGTTGTTGATCGAGGGCAACGACAAGCGCTACGCACGAATCAGGGTCATCAACACCCTGGCCGACCGCCTGGAGAACAGGCTCGCCGGAGACTAGCGCGCCCCGGGCAGTACCGGCCGTGACGGCGCGACGCTGTCATATTTCTGTAATACATCCGTAACACACCCCTGCTATGGTGAGGCAACCCGGCACCGTGGCATGACTGTTCACGAGTGCACGGGGCAACCGCCATGCACCCCCGGAATGCCCACATGCAAGCATCGCCAACAGCGCCTGACGGCACGCGTCAGCAAACCCCACCGGTCGGACACCCGATCCTGGTAGCGGTGGATTTTTCCTCCGGCTCGCGTGCCGCCCTGCAGTTCGCGGCAAACTTCATCCGCTGCGTCAGCGCCCCGTTGCTGGTACTGCACGTGATTCACGAACCGGGCAGCGAGCCGGGCTTTTACCGCAAAAACGGCACGCCGGGCGCGCTGCGGCCGGTGGAGGATATCGCCCGGGACATGCTGAAGGACTTCGTCGACGATGTCTGCGGGAGCTGCCGGGACGCCATCGGGCCGCTCACGCCGCGCCTGCTGCTGGTCAGCGGGCTGCCTGCAACGCGCATCCAGGAGATCGCCGTGCGTGAACAGGCCGGACTGATCGTGATGGGCACGCACGCCCGCACCGGCCTCGCACGCATGGCCATGGGATCGGTGTCAATCGAGGTCATGCAGCACTGCCACGTGCCGGTCACCATCGTCAAGGCACAGCCGGGACACGGCGGCGGGAATGAGGCCCTGGCAACCATGCCGGCGTGGTCACCGCGTCCCGAGGCCGAACGGGACGCCGGCCAGCACAGCCTGACGTAGCAGGCGGCAGAGGCATTACCCGCGCTCAGGCCCGGGAACCTGCCCATCCTCCTCCTGCGCCCCGGCGTCGACGGTCTTCGCCATGCGCTTGGCCAGGTAATAGATGCGTTTCAGCTTCTCGATGATGTCCATCTCGATGGTATAGGCCGCGAGCCGGTTCGGTTCCTCCGCGACCAGCCGCTTGATCTCGTGCATGGCCGCCGTCTCCGTGAGCCGGCCCAGCGCCGCCTTCATGGCGATGACCTCGCGCGCCGCCACCGGGTCGTTCTCGGCCACGGACCCGATCGCACGCTGCGTGGCCGCGGCGACCGCACGGTGCACCTCGCTCAGCACCTCGCGGGTCGAGGAACTGATGGACACGCCGGCGCTGATGCGCTCGTTGCCGAGGTGCACGAGGTCGGTTTCGATGATGTCACCGATACTCTCCAGGTCGTTGACGGCTGCCATCAGCTCGACCAGCCCGCGGGTATGTCCCTCGGTCAGGACCTTGCGGCTGATCTGTCCGAGGTAGGTCACGACGTGTCCGTGCAGGACGTCCACGTCGTCATCGATCCGGGCGATGGCGCGCAGGCTGGTGCGATCGCCGCTCAGGATGGCCGGCAGGATCAGTCCCAGCATCTCCCGCACACGGCCGCCGATATGACCGATTTCGAGGCGTACGCGGTCGAGCGCCAGCGACGGGGTCTCCAGCAAGGCGTCGTCCAGGTAGCGCGGTCTGGCGACGGCCTCCTTCTCGATCGGCCGGTCCGGCACCAGCCACTCCACCAGGCGGGCCAGCTGGCCGGTGAAGCCTATGAACAGCAGGGTGTTCGCGACGTTGAAGAGGGTATGCGCGTTGGCGATCTGCCGCGGCGTGTCCGCGGCCAGGCGCTCCGTTCCCGTGAGACCCGTATGGGCCGGCGAAAACAGGGTCACGAACTCCGCCAACCGGGTTATCAGCCCGACCCAGACCAGGACCCCCAGGACATTGAACAGGACATGCACCATGGCGGCGCGCAGCGCCTCCCGCGGCTTGCCGATGGCGGCCAGCAGGGCCGTGACACAGGTACCGATGTTGGCGCCGAAGGCGAGCGCGATGCCGGCCGGCAGCGTGACGAATCCCTGGCTGGCCATGACGATGACGATACCGGTGGTCGCCGCAGATGACTGGACCAGCGCCGTGAAGACGGCCGCGATCAGGATGCCGATCAGGGGATTTTCCATGTGACTCATCACCTGCAGGAACGGTGAGAAGTCGCGCAGCGGCGTCATGGCGTCGCTCATCACGCTCATGCCGTAGAACACCAGGCCCAGCCCCATCAGCATGGCACCATATTGCCGCAGTCTTTCCTGCGCGGAGAAGAACAGCAGGGCGAAGCCGGCGGCCACCATCAGCAGCGCAGCCTTGGTGACCTTGAACGCGATCAACTGGGCGGTGATGGTCGACCCGATATTGGCACCCATGATGACACCGATGGACTGGGCCATGGACATCAGGCCGGCGGAGATGAAACCCACCACGAGCACGGTCGTCACAGAGGAAGAGTTGACGACAGCCGTGACGAAAGCCCCGGTCAGGGCCCCCAGGAAGCGGTTCGTGGTCAGCCGGGCGAGCAGCAGCTTCATGCGTTCCCCGGCCACGGCCTTGAGCGCCTCGGCCATCTGGTCCATGCCGAACAGGAACAGGGCCAGGCCGCCGAGCAGGTTCATGCTCATCCCGCCCCAGTGCATCCCGGCCATCGCCGCGTCCGCCGCCCACGACGGGGCCGCCGTCAGCAGGCTTGCCGCCATCAGCAGCCGCGCACCGCCACGGCGGACAGCCGGCAGGGTCCATATGTGCTTGCCCCTTCCCGGCACCGTGTCTGCCTCCCGGCGTCCTATTCGCCTTTTCCGTCGGACTTGACGATGGTTACCGGGACGCGCGCCAGGCGCACGACCTGCTCGGCCTTGGAGCCGAGCAGCACTCGCCCCAGACCGGTACGGCCCTGGCTGCCCATTACGATCATGCGCGCCCCGGACCCGTCGGCGACTTCGAGGATGCGGCTGACCGGCAGGCCGGTGACGAGGCGCGTCTCGGCCGTCGTGATGGCGACCAGCCCGGGATGGGCCTCGGCAAAGCCCCGCAGGAACGCCTCGAACATCCCGGTCGCGACATCCTCGAGTTTCTGCAGGTGCTTGCCGCGATCCTTGACCGCATAGTAGCCGGGCGCCTCACCCGGGTCGTGCACGACGTGCAGGATGAGCAGTGGGGCGTTGAACAGCGTGGAAAGCTCGGCGGCACAGGCGAGCGCCGCCTCGGAATCCGCTGAAAAATCCACGGGTACGAGAATCGGTCTTAGCGGCGGCGCCGATGCCATGTGCTCCCCCCTGTTCGCGGGCCGGCATCCCGCTGCGGCCCGGGTGACGCCACCAGGGATCGACGGTTGAACCGGCGGCTCCCCCGTTGACGGTCTACTGCTGGTTGCTTTGGACGCGCTTGTGGAAGTAGGTCAGCAGCTTCTTGCGCAGCTTGGCCTGCCGGTGCTTGACCGCGGCTGCTTGCCGCTTCAGCGCCAGTTCGATGAAGGTCTCCTGGCAACTGCGGGATTCCTTCTCGCCGGTATCCGGGACCTCGATATAGCTGCCGTCGGACTGCATCTCCCAGACGTTCTTGCGACTGGAGAGCTGCCCGTCCAGGATCAGGCGCAGTTCCTGCCGCAACTTCGGCTCCTCCACAGGAGCGACGACCTCCACGCGGCTTTCCAGGTTGCGTTTCATCAGGTCGGCCGAGCCGATGTAGTACTCTTCATCGCCGCCGTTGTGGAAATAATAGATTCGGGAATGCTCGAGGAAGCGGCCGACCACGCTGATGATGCGGACATTTTCGCTCAACCCCGGGACGCGCGGCCGCAGACGGCAGGTGTCACGGACGATCAGGGCGATGTGGACACCCGCCTGCGAGGCGCGGTACAGCGCCCGGGTGATGTCCACGTCCTCGAGCGCGTTCATCTTCAGCTGTATGTGGCCCGGCGCCTCGGTGCTGTGCAGCCGGATCTCGCGCTCGATCTTCTCGAGCAACGCCTTTTTCAGGGCGTAGGGTGAGGTGAGTATCTTGCGGTAGCGCGGGGGCGGCGAATAGCCGGTGAGGTAGTTGAACAGTTCGGTCAGGTCCTGGGTGATATCCTGGTCGCAGGTCAGCATGCCGAGGTCGCTGTAGATCCTGGCGGTGCCGGCATGGTAGTTGCCGGTACCGATATGCGCGTAGCGGCGCAGCCCGTTGTAGTCCCTGCGTACCACGAGGATGACCTTGCTGTGAGTCTTCAGGCCGACGACGCCGTAGGTGACGTGGATGCCCACCTGCTCGAGCCGCCGCGCCCAGCCGATGTTCTTCGCTTCGTCGAAGCGCGCCTTGAGCTCGATCAGCACCGCCACCTGCTTGCCGTTCAGGGCGGCCTGGATCAGGGATTCGATGACCTTGCCCTCCCCCGAGGTGCGGTACAGCGTCATCTTGATCGCCAGCACCTTGGGGTCCTCGCTGGCGGTGCGCAGGAAACGTTCCACGCTGGTGGCGAACGATTCGTACGGATGCTGCAGCAGCAGCGCCTGGTGCTCGCGGATGATGTGAAAGATATTGCGTGAATCGTGCGCCAGCCGGGTATGATCGATCGGCGTATGCACCGGATCGTGCAGTTCTGGGATATCGATGGAGGCGATCTCGAACAGGTCGCGCATGGCCATCAGCGCACTCACCTCGAAGACGTCCGCCGCCTCGTCCAGCCCGAGCTCGGCGGCCAGCATGCCGCGATGCACGGGATTCATACCGTGCTCGACCTGCAGGCGAACGATGGGCGCGAAGTGACGGTCCCGCAACTCCGACTCGATCATTTCCAGCAGGTCGTCCGCTTCCTCTTCGTCCACTTCAACGACGGCGTTGCGCGTGACCCGGAACAGCTCGCACGAGACGATCTCCATGCCCGGGAACAGCATGTCCATATTGGCCGTGATGACATCATCCAGCGTCACGAAGGTATTGGCCTCGCCCACCCGGATGAAGCGCGGGGCCACGTCACCCGAGATGGGCACCTTGACGCGGGCGATGTGCGTGGCGCTGGCACCGGGGTAGCGCAGGGTCACCAGCAGGTTGAGCGCGAGGTTGGAGATAAACGGGAACGGGTGGCCCGGATCCATCGCCAGCGGCGTCAGCAGCGGGAAGATATTGGCGCTGAAATGCTCGCGCAACGCCGCCTGCTCGTCCGCGTGCAGCTCGGCATAGGGGACGATGTGGATGTCGTGCAGCCTGAGCAGTTCGCGCAGCCTTTCGAGAACGATCTTCTGTCGCTTGTGGATCTCCCGCACCACGACCTGGCATTCCGTGACCTGTTCGGACGGCGTCCGCCCGTCCACGGTCGGGGTGCGGATGCCCGCGGCGATCTGCTGCTTCAGACCGCCGATGCGCTTCATGAAGAATTCGTCGATGTTGCTGCTGACGATGGCAAGGTACTTGACACGCTCCAGCAGCGGCGTTTGCTCGTCCTCCGCCATATGGAGCACGCGCCGGTTGAACTCCAGCCACGTGAGCTCCCGGTTCAGGTAGCAGCGCGGACTGTCGAGTTCGATGCGGCACTCGGGGGTTTGACTGTCCGGCGCGTTCCCGGCAGCTGGCGGGGCAGACTCTGGCGTCGCTGGCGACGGCACGGAATGTATGGTGGTTGCCATCCGGACTCCCTGGTTACCGATGATTAAGTGGCTCGATCCAAAATTGAACGCGATGCGTTGCTACCGGTCAAGTATGCCACAAATCCATGCCGTTTCTGCCATATTGGCCGCATCTGACGGGTCCTGCCGCCGCCCACCGGTTCACGACCACGACTCGGGCCCGCCGCTTCACGGTCGCCGGGCGCCGCGCACGGCCCGCGCCAGGCGGCAGGACTGGCTGAGGTCCCTGTTCTGCCGGTAGTATCACGCTACCGGCGCTGGCAACGGCCGTTGCCGCCGGCGAGGAGCTGCCCCATGACCGACCACATCCCGGACGCGTATGCAACGCTGCGCGGCTATGACCTTCTCAAACGTGCCGATCTCACCAAGGGGACGGCCTTCACCGAAGCCGAGCGCGACCGCTACGGGCTGCGCGGCCTGCTGCCGGCACGGGTTTCCAGCCTGCCAAACCAGGAAGCACGTGTGCTGGCCAACCTGCGCCGCAAGGACACCGACATCGAGCGCTACATCTTCCTCGTGGCGCTGCAGGCACGCAACGAGCGCCTGTTCTACCGGCTGGTGATCGACCATATCGAGGAGATCATGCCGCTGATCTACACGCCGACGGTGGGCCAGGCCTGTCTGGAGTTCGCGCACATCTTCCGTCAGCCACGCGGCTTCTATATCAACCCGAAAGACCGCGGAAGTATCCGCGACATCCTTCGCAACTGGCCTGGCAGGGCGGTGCGGCTGATCGTGGTGACAGACGGTGAGCGCATCCTCGGGCTGGGCGACCTGGGCGCCAACGGCATGGGCATACCGATCGGCAAGCTCGCGCTGTATACCGCCTGCGCCGGCATCCCGCCGCAGCAGTGCCTGCCGGTGATGCTCGACGTCGGCACCGACAACGTGGCGCTGCGCAACGATCCACTCTATCTGGGTATCGACCGCAGCCGCCTGCGCGGCGCGGAATACGAAGCGCTGGTGGACGAATTCGTCGCGGCCGTGCAGGATGCGTTTCCGAGTGCCCTGATCCAGTTCGAGGATTTCAGCACCACGAATGCCTACGCCCTGCTGGCACGCTACCGGGACCGCGTGCTGTGCTTCAACGACGACATCCAGGGTACGGCCGCGGTGATCCTGGCCGGGCTGCTGGCTGCATGCCGACTTACCGGAGACGCCATCACCGACCTGCGCATCCTGTTTCTCGGCGCCGGTTCCGCCGCCACGGGCATCGCCGATCTGGTCTGCGCCGCGCTGCGCGAGGCCGGCCTGGACGAGCGGCAGGCGCGCAGCCGCCTGTGGTTCGTGAACCGCTCCGGCCTGATCGTGAAGGATAACGGGCCGCACGCCCCGCACCGCCAGGCCTATGCACATGCCATACCCGCGCGCGGACTCCAGGACGCCATCCGCGACCTGCAGCCCCAGGTGCTGATCGCGGCGACCGGTGCAACCGGGATCATCACCGAAGCGGTCGTTCGCCAGCTGGCGGAGATCAACGCCCGGCCGGTGATTTTCGCGCTCTCGAATCCAACCTCGCGCGCCGAGTGCACGGCCGAACAGGCCTACCGCTGGAGCGACGGGCGCGCCGTGTTCGCCAGCGGCAGTCCGTTCGACCCGGTAACGCTCGACGGCAGGACCCTGCGCCCCGGCCAGGCCAACAATGCCTATGTCTTCCCGGGCATCGGGCTCGGCGCACTGGCCTGCCGCGCCCGCCACCTCAGCGACGCCATGTTCCTTGCCGCAGCGCACGCGCTCGCGTCCATGGTGTCCGAACGGGACCTCGCCGGCGGAACGGTTTACCCGCCGCTGACCGACATCCGGCGGGTGTCGATCGCCATTGCGAAGGCCGTGGCGCGGACGGCCTGGCGGACGGGACTGGCACAGAGAGCGGAACCGGTGGACGTCGAACGGACGATCGGCGACATGATGTACGATCCGGGGTACTGAACGGCTAGATGACTCTTGAGAAGGCTTGATTCTCCCGGCGTTCCTTCAGATAGCGGTCGAACACCATGCAGATATTCCTGATCAGCAGGCGTCCGGCGGACAGCACCCGGATGGCCCGGTCATCGAGCACCAACAGGCCGTCCTGCTGCATGGCCTGCAGCGGCGTGCGCTCGGCAGCGAAATAGTCTTTGAAGCGGATACGGAATCGTTCCTCGACCGCGGCGATATCCAGGTGGAAATGGCAGATGAGGTTGGTGATGATGTGCCGTCTGAGCAGGTCGTCCGCATCGAGTTTCACGCCACGGTAAACGGGCAATCGTCCGTTGCCGATCCGTTCGTGGTAGTCATCGAGTGTTTTCACATTCTGCGCATAGCTGGCGCCGACGCTGCCGATCGACGTAATGCCCATGGCGACCAGGTCACACCCGGCGTGAGTCGAGTAACCCTGGAAATTCCGGTACAGCCGGCCCGCCTGCTGGGCCCGGGCGAGTTCGTCATCGGGCCTGGCGAAATGATCCATGCCGATATAGACATAACCCGCGCCGGTCAGGCGTTCGATGGTCAACTGGAGTATCTCCAGCTTCGCCGACGGTGCCGGCAGGTCCTCCGCGCGGATGCGCCGCTGCGGCTTGAACAGGTGCGGTAGATGGGCGTAGTTGAAAACGGACAGGCGGTCCGGCGCGAATTCGATGACGCGGTCCAGCGTCCGCGCGAAGGATTCCACACTCTGGAACGGCAAGCCATAGATCAGGTCAGCATTGATGGACTTGAAGCCGTATGCGCGGGCCGCGTCCAGGACGGCAAGTGTCTGCGCCTCCGGCTGGATCCTGTTCACAGCCCGCTGCACGCGCTCGTCGAGGTCCTGCACACCCAGGCTGATACGGTTGAAGCCGATCTCCCGCAGCTGTGCGATGGTCTGGGCATCGGCCTCCCGGGGATCCACCTCGATCGAATACTCGCCGCTGTCGTCGTGGTGCAGTTTGAAATGCCTGGCCGTCGCCGACATGAGCTCGCCCATCTGTTCGTGACTCAGGAAGGTCGGCGTACCCCCGCCCCAGTGCAGCTGGTCGACCGGCCGGTCGGTGCTGAACAGCGCGCCCTGCAGCTCGATTTCCCGGTGCAGGTCCTGCAGGTAGGGAACGGCACGCGCCCGGTTCTTGGTCACCACCTTGTTGCAGGCGCAGTAGAAGCACAGGCGTGCGCAGAACGGGATATGGAAATACAGCGACAGTGGACGGCCGCTGTCATTGCTGGCCCGCGCGTGGTCGCGGTAGTCGTCCTCGGTGAAGTCCTCGTGGAACTGCATCGCGGTCGGATAGGAGGTATAGCGCGGCCCGGCGTGATCGTAACGTCGGATCAGATCGGCATCGAACGAGACATGTTGTTCCATATAGCAGCTTTCTCACTTCGTTGACGACAGTTCGCCAGCCACGGACGGCGCGCATGACGCGATCCTTCGCACAACAGCCGGCGCCCTGTTCAGGTCACGTCTGTAAAATCTACCTTACCGCGATCGGGACCGCCGGGCCACTGTCCGCGGCCGATACCGCGGGCGGTCCCTTGAACCACGCCCCCATGCGATGGCGACGACAAACACGCCCCTGGAGAGCACTGCTGCCCCGTTTTACACTATCGATTGAAAGTATAAAAAGTCTATAAATCAACATATTGCACTGAGCAGCTGGCAGCGACAGGACATACGGGCACACTGGGGACAGACCGGGTCGGGATTAACGCATGACACCGTCTCCGGGCAACGGCGTGAGGACGCTGCCTGCAGCCGGTTGCCCGGGAACTCGACGGATAGCGGCGCGGGCCGATCCCGCGCCCTGGATCAGGACGTTCGATGCTCGGGTGCGTGTGTCGAGATATCGTGCAGGATTCCGGTGAACTTGCGCCGGCCTTTCAGCGCGAATTCGCCGATGGACAGGTACAGGGACAGGGTCCGCCCTTCCCTGTGCAGGCCCACGACCTTGCGTCCGATACCGATGATGTGGGGCTCGCCGCCGTCAAGGTAACGATTCAAATATCCATCGTGGTGACCGCGATACGGTTCGGGCATCAGCATGCGCACATTCTGGCCTATGAGTTCGCTGGCCGGATGACCGAACAGGCGTTCCGTCGCCGGATTGCAATACTCCACGGTACCGTCCTCGTCGATGATCACCACGGCATCCGGCACGGCCTCGAACAGGCTCTTGAAGCGTTTGCCCTGCGTCTCCAGCTCGCTGATCTGCTGCTCGATACGGGCGGCCATCTGGGTGAACGCGAGCGCCAGCTGGCCGATTTCATCGCGCCTGGCCTGCTCGGGCAATTGCGGCGGCCGTCCCGGGGTATAGCGGCTCATCTCGCGGGTCACGCGCTCCAGGGGGGATATCAGCATGTGCACCATCCAGATCACCACGACGGCCCCGGCCAGGATGAACGGGAAGACGAGCGCGGCATTGAGGCGGCGGATATGATTGATGTCGCGCAGGATATGCGTACGTGGCCGGGTCAGGCCGATCAGGAGGTCATTGCCGCCCTTCACCATGAGCGGCAGCCTGCCCAGGTGCGCCACGACCGGCTCGGTGGCGCCGGCGGGCCGGACCTCTTCCAGCCCCACACCCGAATTGCCCGCCGGCGCCAGGGCGGCCGCGGTGAAATCATCCTGAATGAGGTATCGCTGACCGCGCTCGAAACCGAAGGTCTTGTCCGGATCCGGATGGTAGAGATAGTCGCCCTCCTGATTCGCGATATACAGCGTCGCGTCGGACGGGAGGATTGCTTTCGCGGCGTCGAACACGCGCCGGACATCCAGGTTGATGATCACGATGCCGAAGGGTGTGCCATACCGTCCCGGCACGGTCATCCCCGCGCGCAGCACCGGCTGCGGCGGTTCGGCGATCCGCCCGTACTCCCGGTTCAGGTCGATTCTCGACCAGAACACCGCGTCCGGCGGTTCGTTCTGTGCCTCCTGAAAATACGTCCTTTCACCCTTGTGCTGCAATGCCGTATCGGGCACGCGCTCGATCCGGCCGTCGTGCTGGTTGACCCGAACCAGTTCCATGCCACCGTCGGACACGCTGATGAGGCGGACCTGCACATACCAGGGATGGTTGACCAGCAGTGCCGCAAACACATCCTGCAGCCGTTCCCTGGCCTGCGCCGCGGCATTGCCCTGTGCCGACCTCGCCCGGCCGCTGTCCATGGCGTTCACCACCGCGTTGACGGCGGGACTGCGCACCAGGAAGTCGACGTCACGCTGCACGGAATCGAGCGTGTCCTGCAAACGGATCGACACGGCCCTGCTCTGCTGCGCCAGATACTGCATGGATTCCCTGATCAGCAGGCGCTCGCCGGACCGGCTGACCGCGAGTCCCAGGAGGATGCCGCTCGCGGCCACGATAAGCACGAGGATGGTTGACAGGCGGGTCGCGATGCGGCGGCGTGGGTTCATGTCAGGTGATCGTTCGATGCTGTACGACGGACGAATGCTGTGGTGACAGCGGTGCTTTATACAGGTATACGGCGGTGACAGCCAGCCTTGCGCGGCCGACCGTCATGGTGCTTCTTCCTGGCCGGCATCGACCAGCGGTACGAAGGCGACGCCGAGGACGGGTCGCGGATGCAGGACACCGTCGGCGTCCTTCGCCACCAGTATCAGGTCCTGGTGCCCGTAGCGCTCGCCGACCGGGATGACCAGTCGGCCGCCGGGTTTCAGCTGCTCGACCAGCACCGGCGGGACGGCGGGTGCCGCCGCGGTGACGATGATGCCGTCATAGGGCGCGTGCTCCGCCCAGCCCGCGCAGCCATTGCCGATACGGATCTCGACGTTGCGGTAACCGAGCGCCTGCAGACGGCCCGCCGCGGCCGCGCCTAGCGCCGCGACGCGCTCGACGCTGTATACGCGCTCGCACAGGCGGGACAGGACGGCGGACTGGTAGCCGGAACCGGTACCGATCTCCAGGATGCGGTGCCCGCCCTGAGGCTGCAACAGGTCGGTCATCAGCGCCACGATGTAGGGCTGGGAAATCGTCTGTCCGTGACCGATCGGCAGCGGACCGTTGTCGAACGCCATCAGGCGCAGATTCTCGGGTACGAAGCGGTCGCGCGGTACTTCGGCCATGGCCCGCATTACCCGGGGATCGAGCGCGTCCCGACCGATCAGCTGCCGCGTGTAACGCACCTCGGCCTCGATGTCACCGAGCATGTCGGGCGGCTTCGTCGTCATGATACGGGCAAGCCGGCGGCACTGCGGCCGGCAATCAGGAAGACATGCCTCACAGCGGCGCCCGGGAAGCGGGATTCACTAGGGCCTGTTCACACTACGCAAATCGTCGCGACGGAGGTCCATTTCGCACCTGACAAGGCGGTGCGAGCGACGTGTACTCGACGTACACCAGCGCGCACCAACGCCGGCAGGTGCGAAACGGGCCCCGTCCCTTCGGGTTGCGCCCCAAAACGGGTCAGTCTGCGTTGCTCGTCGTTCATTTAGCACAACTAAACCTCACTCCTCGCGCCTTGTCTGGCCCGTTTTGGCGGCAGCAACGCGGCGATC